>Ga0209298_10001543_pt1 | contig 14912 bp, 16 predicted proteins | sample S_140806_EF_Meta_FD_187325 | JGI IMG/M metagenome (GOLD analysis project Ga0209298, IMG submission 187325) | Freshwater microbial communities from Lake Simoncouche, Canada to study carbon cycling - S_140806_EF_MetaG (SPAdes) (version 2) | ecosystem: Environmental > Aquatic > Freshwater > Lake ...
CGCACCAAAGAAGATTGTACTCCAAAAACAACGCCATCTTCAACAGGTTTAGGAGCTACAGTTGGAGCAGGTGTAGGTTTAGGAGCTACAACTGGAGCAGGTGCAGGTTTAGGAGCTACAACTGGTGCACGCCTAGGAGTTACAACCGGTGCGGGTCTAGGAGCTACAACTGAGGTTGTGGATTTAGGAGCTTCGGAAGATACAACTGGAGTCACGTCCCTAATAGGTATTGGTTCGTAGGGGGAACCGGAAGATGGGCCTAAAGCCGTAGTTCTGGGAGGTAGAGGTATTGCAGGTGGGATTACACTCGGTCCAGCATAAAGTGAAAATCCTCCAACACGAAGTGGTTTATTTTCGTGGGGATCGCGACCGGCCGCAAATTCAGCTAGTTGTCTACGCAAGTGCTCAACAACTTTACTTTCACGTGGTGTATAACTTCTACCTGCGGCAACTACTTGAAACTCACCCAGTAATTGTTTTATACCCGCCTCATCTAACCGCATGCTGTCCACAAAGGGTATGCCGCCCTTAATTGCAGTATCAGCGAACGGTTGCATTTTACTGGACGGGTCGTGAGAAAAACCCCTACTTACTCGAAAGCTACCAACCGGTTGTCGTATGGGCACTTTTCGATCGGGAAATAATTTTTTAAATACTGCTTGTTCTAGTTGTATTGTAGACAGCTCTACAGCGGCTACGGGCAACTGGCTGGCATAGTCGTTGGAATTAAATTGAGTCGCGTGGGCTACTTCATGACTAACGATACTTAGAATGTATTGAATAACGTCTTCGTAATTACTATAATTTCGAGGCGATTTAGTCGAGATTACGTCTCCTCGCTGGTAATCAGCCGTTTCTCTGTTTCTGTCGTACTTTGTAAATTTATGCTTTGCATAAGTCTCCACTGCTCTTTCAAAGTTTATACCTACTGTTTTACTATCGTGCTCGTATACTCCGATACTGTCTATAGTTGCATCTTTTTCAGTTTTAAATTTTAATCCTAATGGCGTCAACACACCCGTAATAATTTTTTCAACCTCAGCTCGCTGTGCAGGTGTTAAGTCCACTGAAGGTGGTGTATTATTGGCGGTTCTGGTTGCCGTAGTGGCCGCGCTCGGTTTTGCAGATCCCGTTGAACTGCCTGATGAAGACGTCGAGGTCGTCGTAGGTGCGGGTGCAGAGGCTACAACCGGAGCTGCAACTGGAGCTACAACCGGAGCTACAGCTGGAGCTACAGCTGGAGCAGGTGCAGGTTTAGGAGCTACAGAAGCTACAACTGGAGCTACAGCAGGCGCAGGCGCTGCTTTAGTGGTTGCCGCGGACTGACTTCTCAATTTTTCAAACTGAGCCTCAAGTGCTTTTCCACTTATACCAAGATCTTCAAGCATTGCCTTAACTTGCTCAATCACAAATCCAAGAGCACCCGTGTCTTTTGCAAATTCAGCTAGCTGTTTGTCAGATGCTTCGTATACTGATTTGTCTAAATGAGCAGGTTTTCCAGTTGTACTTACCGACTGAGAAGAACCCGATGGGATTTGCTGCGTTACATCGGCCAGCACGTGACCTATCTTTACCGCATTTACACTTTCGTTAAGATCTCGTATTTGCTGCAAGTACTGTAACGTCATTCGTAGCTGGTCATTAGTGTTCTCTACACTCATTTGTTACTCCATGTACATCCTTAGAATTTCCGCCTCCTCGATAAGTTGTTGTTTTTCCTTCTTCTCTAGTTCTTTTTGCTTGCGGCGGACGCTTGCTTCTAGAGATTTATGTTTAGCCGCGATAATAACGGCAATGTCTGCATAGGTGATTAACCCGATCTTCTTTGCGTGAATCGCGCTGAACTGAGTGGGTAAGAGAAAGTGATCAAGCCACATGGCCAACTCGTCGCGTGTGGAGTTGGCCGTTCGAAGGTAATGATGAATGCCGTTACTTTGACTCGTCACTCTGTAGTGAATTGTCTTTTTGTAGTGTTTCGACGTATTTGTCGAAGACGTCCTTGCCAATTTTTCCAAGAGTCCAAATATTTTCTGCGAGCTCACGTACAACCTCCCCATTTGCATCCAGCATTTTTCGTGCCTGCACGGTATTCATTTTTGGACGAACCAAACCTTCTGCAATGGTGTTTACGGTAAACTCAGTATTGTCTACTTCACCATTCTTTTGTGATTGCTGATTGATCTTTTCCATTTGTGCAAAACTTAATGCGCGAATACGCACACGTTTTTGTAAGCCGCGGATTGTTAAATCCACCTCCAGCAATGAGTCGTCTCGCAAAAGATCGTCCACATTGTCATAATATTCACCAGCACCGAAAGCATAATCCAACATAAAATATTCTCCTTTAAATTAAAAAAAAAGAAACCCCCTCGAATTGTTGTATCGAGGGGGTTTGCTCTGATTGCTTATGAAGTGTAGTCGCCAGAAATCGAAGGAGCAATGCTGAAACCACCATTGTCCATAAAGTCAAAGCTCATAGTTACTTCGTTGTTTGCGGCGTTGGTCAACTGATAACCAGTGATAATGGCCGAAGGCACTACCATGGCGTATCCGCCTTTAGTCACCAGTTTGACGGAAACGTAAGAACCGCTGTTTGAAACGTTGATCAGCTTGGTGTGAGTCGTTTGCTGATCCAGTGGAAGAGTGATTTGAAACGAACCGTTGATACGCTTGGTAGTCGTAAAGACATACCGGCGATTGTCGTCGTTCAGGAAGGGACCGACGTCGACTTGATTAGTCTGCAACGACGCTTGCCATTGTGACACAAAACTGATGTTGTCATAAGCACCGGTAACAGTGACATCGCGAATCTTCAGATAACCTTCATTGCCTCGTACAATTGACATTTATTTCTCCTAATGTTTATTTTGATAATACAATACTGTTTAACCAGTGTAGTCACCGGAAATTGAAGGAGCAATGCTAAACCCGCCGTTATCCATAAAGTCAAAACTCATGGTAACTTCGTTATTGGCAGCATTAGTCAATTGATAACCGGTAATGATAGCGGATGGTACAACCATTGCATAGCCGCCCTTAGTCACCAATTTAAGACTGGTGTAAGAACCGGAGTTTGAAATGTTAATAAGTCGCGTGTGAGTCGTTTGCTGATCCAGTGGAAGAGTAATTTGAAACGAACCGTTGATACGCTTGGTAGTCGTAAAGACGTAGCGACGATTGTTGTCGTTCAAAAAAGGACCAACATCGACTTGGTTGGTTTGCAGTGATGCCTGCCATTGCGATACAAAACTAATGTTGTCGTAGACACCAGTAGCCGTAACGTCGCGAAGCTTCAGATAACCTTCGTTGCCTCTTACAATTGACATTGAACTCTCCTAATGTTAATTTTTTGGGGTAATATACGTTTCAACACCGATAGCAGACGTGTAAACAGCCACGTTGTTAAAACGATCGACTGGAAAAGAATACGTTTTACACGGGAAAAACTGCACAGTGTAAGGTATTGTTATGTTAGGAATACCACTTATAGTAAAAGGATTTGTAAATCCGTTTGACAATTCGCCCAGTGCATCTGATGCTACTGCAATTGAAGTTGCAACTGACTTTAGTGTAATAATTCCTTTCCACGCAGTTGAATTAAGCATGCCGAAATTGTAGCCTAATGCCGACTCACTCAAGTACACAAGGTACGGATACGACACTTCAGACGGAGCAATTTCGTAAAATATTTTGTTAGTGTACTGTCCTGATATTTGAGCTAACGCACGAGCGATAATGCGCCAAACATTGGAGTACAACGCGTTTACGATCATGGTTTACCTTCAATAAAGGAATTTACGTGTTTAGTCACAAACGTGTCAATCTCGGGTAACAGCTCTTTCTGAAAGTCTTCATAGTACTGCTGCTTAATCTGAGTAACTAGCGCGTTCATAGACTCGGCGGTAGCCTTTTCTCGATGGAGCAGTCGAGCGGTTACATGAGACACAAACTGAGTAATATCTACGGCATCCATGTGTCCCTGCGTAGCACTGTGTGCAAGCGAGTCGGCGACTTTGAAAACCTCCATAATAGAAAATTCAAAAGCTTTTTTCTTCAGTTTCGGCATGCGATTAAAATCGAGTTCATGCGACTGAGGATTGTATTTGGCCAAAGCTCTTGTAAAATACTTCATGGATCTTTCCAAACTTCGTAACGACGTGCGCTTACGCCTGCGTCTACGCTTTAGGTAACTGCGTAAACTAGCCGCAGTGATATGCTGCACAATGAGGTTAACGTCTTGTTCTACGCTAGCGTATTGATCTTGAAAATCTTTTATCATTTTAATTGGATCAGACACGTGCTTGTAACGTTACAACGAACGCCCCCATCATTGAGTGTTTCACGGGGACGTCAACAATGCTAAACTCTGCACCGCTAAAAACAATTACGTCTTTTACGGTAACATCGAGTGTATACGGTAATTGAATTCTTGTTGATTGCGTTGACAGGGTAAGCTGAACTTCATCTTTTTGCTCACTTGTGTTGACTACCGTAGTACCAATTTTGTTGATGAGGCGGCAGGGTATTCCCGAGGTGACGGTAAACTGATCTTCATAAGCACCGTCAACATTGGTAATCCCTGCAAACCGCCTCAACGAACACTGATCAATCATAAACAATTCTGACTGTGCGCGTACGTACGCTACTTGGCTAGAAAGCGACATTGTCCTGCACCACCTCGATGCGCGTGTCGATTAGCTGTACTTTTTTAATTGATTTATTTGCAGCAACAGCGGCATCTTTGATTCGACTAAGCGTGCTTATAGAATTGTAGGTGTCAAGCTTGTTTTTAAATTCGTCCATTGTACGAATATTAATAATTTCGCCGACTTGTTCATCAGTAATAAAGTTGGCAAAGTCATACTCAGGCGTTAAGCCCGCGTGTACTTTTAATAAACCCTTATCGAACAGATTCTTATTCAAACGCCGAAAAATTTTATCTTCGAGCTCTGAGTAGATTTCAATTACTTCAGTCTCGTACACAAACGCAGTACGGCGATTCTCCTTAAAAGAGAAGTCGTCTTCGCTTGTGGTCAGAGACCACCCTACTTGCAGTTTAGTGTCCAACGGATTTGCGCGAAGACCCGAAACGATGTTGACGGGAACTTTTTCGTAACGCTTGTACACGTTGCCTTCTAATTCTAAGTAAATGTTATTGTTTGCCATACATTATCCTTTGTTATACAATTTTGATTACGCCGATGTTTTGCGGCATATCTACAACCATACCGTATGATTGATAAGCATGCAGCACATAGTCAGCGGGTTGGATCGTGTTGTCCGTGTAGTCTTGGTAGGTGACACCACCGTACAGCAAGATTTCACCGGCATTCTCCCCGATCATGATCAACTTGTCCTCAGGGAACAATGCTTCACGTGGATTGGGCAACATGCCTTTGAAAGTTTGCGGAAGCTCGATCAAGGTAATACCCTTGTACGAGGTGACTCGGTTAGTGTTGAGATATTCCATCAACTTGTCCGTTGGGTAGGCTAAGCTCGGATTAGTCGCACGCAGATCGCTATAGACATACTCGCGGAATCCGACAAGTTCGTAGATAGGGCGCATTGCGCGGCGCGTTCCCATGATTGCTTTAACGTTACCGGCCGTGTACATCACGTTCTCGATAAGCGTATCAAGCGCATTGGCGGTAATAGCGGAGGTTTGCAAGTAGTGTGAGGGAGTGTTTGCAGAAGTCCACACACTCGAAAGAAGGCCGAATACACGGGCTACCATGTTGTCCATGATATCCCATTGCAAACGAGCGCGCATCATGTCAATAGTGATGTGCTTGCCTTCCTGAACATTCCACAATGACTCACGCACACCACCGATCAAGCGGTCAAATACGTATTGATGGAAGTCTTGGGTATCCATCGGTTGACTAACCAAGTGGCTAGTACCGGGAACCATGGTTTGTACTGAGTACTTACCACGTCGCAAACGCTTAATGGTTTGCTCGCCAATGTCCGCCGTGCGGGTAGGCATAAACGTGTTGAAAATATCCAGCGTTAAATGCTGTGGTTCAGTGATCTCGATCATCAACTCAGCAAAAGCTGAGCGACCACCGGGAGTAGAACCTGCGGTCTTAGCTACTTCGGCAATAGCCTTAAAAAGTTTATCTTTGTCGTTCATTATCTACTCCTAGTGCATTATGATGTACAGCATGTTAGTATCCGGTTGGTACCGTTCTACTGTAGCAATCGCGTAATTATCGTTGGTGGTGTACGTGAGCAAACCAGACGCACCGACGGCAACGCGAGCGCCGGGAGTACGAATGTCCGCTGAGTTTACAAAACAACCGTCGGTAATACCAATTTTACCTCGGTGCAAAGCAATAAGCTCGCCGCTATAAGCGGACGGTTCACGCCACATCGAACGAGGCACTAAGTATTGGAGATAATTCCAAATAGGTGCACCGTAGATCGTGCCATCGTTCAAATTATAATTAGTTTGAGCGGGCAACGTATACATGTAGTCGGGGGTAGGGCGGGGGAAGTTGTCGGGCGGGAAGAATGCGATGAATACCCCGTATCGAGTGTTAGCCGGAGCATAACTCACATTGGGCAAATCTTCGCGAACCCCGGAGGCGCCGACAACAACGGCACGACCTTCAACGATAGTCGTTGAGGCCACACCTTGACGGCTAAACGTCGTAGTTACAATAACGGCCATTTATTTGTCCTCTTTCAGTAAATTTTTAAACTGCTCGGCCAATTGCTTAGGGCTATAGTCAGTGAAGGCTTTTCCGGGAAGTTCGGGAATCGGATCCGTTTTCGCCGGTTGCTGTTTTTCTGACTGAGCTTTTGGGGTTGCGTATTTTTGCAAGTCTGCAATAATTTTTTCCAAAACGGTGTCCTCTAAAGCGACATAAAAATTAAGTTTTTCTTTAATCTCGCTTTCAGAGAAAATGCCGGACAAGCGACTTGCTATGTTGGCAGCTCGGGCTTCGGCTTTGGCCTGCAGTTCTGCCTCCTCGAAAAATTTTACCTTTTCGTGAAGATCGATGAGTGTCTTTTCTTTGTCCGCTAGAGTAGCGGTTAACTCAAGAATTTGTTTTTCCAGTTCGTTCATTTTTTCCTTCTTTTCTGCCACTGATAGCAGCGGAGTTCTGTCTCCGTATGCAGGTGCATCGACAATACAAGTTCCTGCAAACGTGATGTTTTTTAACCATTTGACGCCATTAACCGTATCTTCCGCACCGTAGTAAACTTCCCAAGAAGTACCAATAAATTGATTTGCATCTGCTTGAGATTTTAACATGTCGTATACTTCGGGATACTCGTCTTTCCAGATAAAAGCTTTGCCCATAATTACGTCTCTACCGTTGTGCTGACCTAAATAGGCTTCGGTTATTGCTCCGATAGGGTTGGCCTTTGTGTGACCACCATAGCCTGCATCAGAGGCTGCTATTTTTATTGGCGTGTACATAGCAGTACGCATAATGTTTTCTGCTTCTGATCGAGAAATACCTTCGTTGTTGGCGTTTGGTTCAAAGTCGGTGAGCACTACCTCAATCTCTTTGATAAACGGGTGATTGAAGTTTGCCGCTAAGGATAAACGGAAACCACCTTTCATAGATGACGAACTTTTTTTGTCAGCTGCGTCCATCTGAGAAACTAAACTAGAAAACCACGCTTTACCCGCACTGCCACCCCAAAGTAACCATGAAACCCATGCAGGCGAGTCTTTTGGAGCATTTGCAAATCGAGCGTTACGGCCGCAGAATCGATTGCCCATACGAGCACGTTCAGGACTGACTGCTCCGCCCGCTACGTACTTTCGGGCCCAGCCTACAGTAGCCGGTTCTAATCCTGAACCACTAAGGCCTTTTTCGTGAAGTGCTAATCCGCGTTTTGCGGCGGATCGAACTCCGCGTGGCGGACTAAAGTTAATCCCCGCATACTTTGCAGCAGCCTCCGACTCTTCGGGCTGGGACTCTGGTTTACCGTCTAGCTCGTAGTCCTCAATCACCCAAAATTTACAAATGGCCTCAGGTTCAATAGTCCCGTTAACAATTGCACACGAGCGACTGTCTGCAGCGTAAAAAACACAATTTTCGCAAACTAATCCTTGTTCTTTAAAAGGGTTACTTTCAGGCGGCGCAAAGTGCGAACCTTCGCTGTCGGTACCCCAGCTGAACTTACCGTGTTGATTTACTAACTCAAGCAGATCGCTTACAAGATCTTCTTGCCTTGGTGATAATTCTTCCGTATCTTCTACGGGCGGTGGCATTGTCATACTATGATCCTCGTACTAAGTGGATTTCAAAAAACCCTGCAACCGCGCTATCTGGAGTAAATCCAATGATAAAGCCGTTTACAGGGGATGCAAGCATTGGTATGCTTGTTACTGACCCCGATACTGGTATGGAGTCGGCAACAAACCCGTGACGTATGTTCGCAGTAATTGCGTCGGTGTACACTAGCAAATCGTTAGTCAGAAAACCGAGATCGGCATAAAGGTACAGAGTTCCTGCAGCGGGAGTTTTGATGGAAAACGACAATTTTCTCCAACCTGATCTGATCATTGGAACATACACAAAACGCGCGTTAGTGCGCGATGTGTCGAAGAACGACCCGCTCACCGTAATTGGAGTTAAGTTGTTGCTATTGAAGGTATTCTCAACGACGTAGATGTCATCGTAACCCGTACCAATACTTGACACCAGTTCGTTAACGCGGCCGTCACCGGCCGTTTTGAGTGAACCGCGTACAGTAGATCTGAGCACGGTTGAATCACCGTCGGTTAGCTCAAGGCCGTTGTTAAGGAATAGTTCTTCATTATAAACTGCACCAGCAGGAAAACTTGTAGTAGCCGCACCTGCTATAATTACAGACACTGGTATAGGATCAGTAAATGACCCTAGTGCAGTACCAGAAGGCGTAGTCAACACAAACTGTTGGTAATGAGTAAGTATGTCATTTTCCGTTATTTCAACGGTACCAAGTCGTGTAGCTGCCGTAGTTGGAACACTTAAAGGCATAGGTAAAAATCTCCTTATTCTCTATAAAATACCTTATTTTTTTGTCAACTTGATCTTGTTGACAATCGTACGCACGCTTTCTCTTGATACAGTTAATCCGGCGGAAACACACATGCGAGTAACGACACGAATAGACATTGATTCTTGATAAATAGATCGGATGTACGATTCTATTAGACTGGTGGTTTTAGGTCTTCCTCGAGGTTTAGACGAACCAAAAAAAGAAGGTTTCTGTAATGTTAAGTGATCTACCTCAAAGTTAGTAGATTCGGTTCTATTGATTCGTCTCTGTCGTTGTTCTAGTATAATAAACTCGGTAAACCAAACTTCGGATTTATACGGATTATATAGAGTGCGGCAGTAGCGGCACAGAAAGTCGCCTCGTGTTTTTGGTTCTTCGCAAAATAGACATTTTGTGTATCTCATTGTACTCTCCTTGTAGTTTAATAATAGCACATCTGTGCGGAAATGCAATTAAGTCATTCATAAATCTCTAATGTAATTCTAATACTATTTGCTTGACGGCATTTGTATAATGAGATAAAAGGAACCCCACTAATAGTACTTAACTAAAACTTAAAATAAAAAATTAATTTAATATAATACTTAATACTTAAATATATTATATATATACTATATATTATAATTAAGTATTATTTATTTGGAAATTTACAAAAATTATGGTAAAATACACAAGTAGTTTATTCTTTATATAGGGAGGGTTTTATGGAAGAAACAGTTAATCAGTCAATTAATTTGGAAGAGTACCAAAGCTTTGTCCGCAGTACAAAGCGGTATTCCGCACAACACGCTGTTCTTTACCCAGTAATTGGTTTAGCCAGTGAAGTTGGCGAAGTGAGTGGTAAAATTAAAAAGATTCTCCGTGATCGAGAAGGAGAAATGTCTGATGAAAACATTGTTGAATTAATCTCCGAACTCGGTGATGTACTTTGGTACGTTACGTGTATCGCAGACGATCTTGGAGTACCACTGATTGATTTGTTTACGGTTAATGTAGCTAAGCTTACTGACCGAGTAAACAGAGATGTAATTCAAGGTAGTGGTGACAATCGATGACGAGATTCTCAATTATTGAGTGGAACGAACTAACTAACGGAGACTTTTCTGTTAAGTTTGTTGTATCGTCAAGTGCACAAGAAACTATTGAAACGTACACAATTACTGTTCCGTTTCAAGGGGAAGATCCGCAGTTGTTTCTGAATAAACTCCGTAACTACATGATCAGTCATGTATCTTACTTAGATAATTCAAAGACAGTAAAACAACTCATGTCCAAGTTCTCATTCACTGACCCAACAGTTCATTATTACCAACACATAGGAGAGTCCAATGTATCTTAGCGCATCTTTTCTTGAGCGGTACCCAAGCAATCCAAACTGGCCAAGTATCTTGGGTCAGTTTGTGTATCTCCGCACTTACTCACGGTTTATTGAAAAACTTGGGAGACGTGAAACATGGAAGGAAACCGTTACACGAGTTGTAGAGTACACAATCGGACTAGATACTATTTCTGAACATCACGAAAAGGTTACGGAAGCGGAGCAGCTTTTTGAGTATATGTTTAAACTCAAAGTATTTCCCGCCGGTCGTACGTTGTGGACTGGCGGTACCGAGGCAGCAAAGAAATATCCGCTATCCAACTTTAACTGCTCGTTCACCGTTATTAAAGATTTTGAAGCGTTTACTGACGCGTTCTACTTGATGATGCTTGGTACTGGTGTAGGGTTTCGCGTACTTCCTGAGGACGTCGCTACGTTACCAAGACTGCGTATGCGCTCATTGAGTGTTGAGCATGACACTTACTACCCAACACCGAAAGAACACCGAAACGAGACGACTGTTTCGTACAAGGAAGTTGTGCGTGGTGTGTTTACAAATGTCATAATTATCGGCGACTCGAAAGAGGGCTGGGTTGACGGACTTGCACGATTACTCGAGGCATTCACCGACAACAGCGTAGCTAAGGTATTAATTAACTACAACTCAGTGCGCCCCGCGGGCGAAGTACTTAAGACCTTTGGTGGCCGTGCTTCAGGGCACGAAGCATTGAAGAACATGTACACGAAGATTGCGGACACTCTCAACGAGGGTATTCTCGCCGATCGGTACACTATCTCTACGCTGCAGGCCATGGACATCATGAACTTGATTGGTGAAGCTGTGGTAGTCGGTGGTGTTCGCCGCTCTAGTGAGATTACGCTGTTTGACATTAACGATGAATCAGTGCTTACTGCGAAGCAAGATCTCTGGTCAGATCCATCTAAGCAATCTAAGCGATTTCGCTCTATGTCGAACAACTCCGTGTTCTTTACGCGTAAACCGACCAAAGAGCAGCTTGTTAAGATTTTCGACTTGATCTCCGTTAATGGAGAGCCCGGTTTTATCAACGCAGAGGCCTCGGCCAAACGTCGCAAATGGTACGCGGGTACTAATCCTTGTGCAGAGATCCTGCTTGCTGACAAGGGCGTGTGCAATCTGTCCGAAGTCAACGTGCGCGCGTTCGTGGTTCAGGACCCCAGCGGTCGCAACGTCATCGATATTTACGACCTGCACGAGGCTATTCAAATGGCTACGCGTATCGGTGTGCGTATGGCCACGCTTGAGTTAGAACTCCCGAAGTGGAATGCTACGCAAGCGCGTGACCGTCTCACGGGCGTAAGTCTTACTGGATACGTCGAAGCTATGGATGCGGTGGGATGTGATTCAACAGTATCCTCCAGCGCTGTACCAGACGTCACCAGACGCTTGGAAATCGATCAACCCTCATACGGGTACACTTATTCGTTAGAATCGTTCCTGTACGATCTACGGCTGGTTGCTAACCGTGAAGCGAAGAGCTACGCAACCGAATTACGCATTGCTCCACCGCTGTTGGTCACGTGCGTGAAACCATCAGGAACTATTGCACAACTGCCCACGGTAAGTAGCGGAGCACACGCGTCCTATGCACCGTACTACATTCGGCGAGTTCGCATTTCGTCCAACGACCCGTTGGCCAAAGCAATGCACTCGGCCAAGTTCACTATCTTCCCAGAAGCGACACATTGCGACCCTGCAGTATTTGCCGCCCTCTCTGAGTCGGATAAGCTTGACGTGCTGCAACGATCTGCAACGTGGGTTATCGAGTTCCCGGTAAAAACCTCGGCGGTAAAGCCAGCAAGCGATGAATCGGCGTTGATGCAATTAAGTCGCTATTTCATCCTGCAACGCGAATGGGCCGATCACAACACGTCGATCACCATCAACTTCTCACCTGATGAAGTTGCGGGTATTGTCGACTGCATCTACGAGAACTGGGACGATTACATCGGAGTCTCTTTCTTGCCGCGATTTAGCACAGCGTACCCGTTGATGCCCTACGAGGAAATTAACGAGGAAGAGTACACGCGACGTCAAGCTCAGATTGCACACATTGACGGTGACTACATCACCAAAGCCTTGTCATTTTACGAACATCCCGTAGAAATTGACGAAATTCTGGATGCCGATTGCGAGGGTGGTGCTTGTCCCATCCGATAGCTGACAAAATTATAATGACATTTGTAGAGGATACTATGCAGTTTGTGCGTAGTATCCTTTATGTTTGGAGGACAAATGGCTAAAAACCGCAGGTTTGATGAGATTTTGAAAGACTATTCAGATAAATACGATCTGGCTACGCTTTCCTCGCCGAATGACCGCGCTAACTTAGAGATGCTTATTAACAATCAAGTAATTGTGGAAAGCATTCAAAGTAAACTGCAGGAGGTCGCCGAAGACGACCCAGTGGCCAACATTGAACTAGTGCAGCGTTTAGGCTCTGCACTGAAAGACATGATTGAGCGCAATCTGCAATTAGAGCGTGCCTTGGCTCTAGACCGTAAAACACGCAACAGTTCACAGTCTGAATCGGTTGCTGATTACATCGTAAACTTGAAGCAGATTGCACAAGATTTTATTGAGCGGCGACTAATTAAACTCTATTGCCCTTCCTGTAAAATTTTGCTAATGCGCTTTTCAAGCGTGCATGATCACAACCCGTTCTCAATATCGGTGAAATGTACTCAGTGTAGTCAAGACGTGATTGCGGCTCGGGAAGAAAAAGACATTTTCTTCGACATTAAAGACAGCGCGTGGCGTAAAAAACATCGGTACAGTGTAAGTCTTCCTAAGGAATCGGGCACATCGATGGAGAGCAGCGACGAAGAGGAGTTCATTATCGACGAGGAGGAGTCAGATGCTTAAAGAGAAAATCAACGAAGCTGAGTTGGCTCTTCTAGAGATTATTGAAGATCCCGTCTGGTTAAACGAGTTTTTACGCAGCACCAATAATGGCGACATGAACCGCATTAATTGGCCTCCGGAGGAATTTACGTTTCGCCCTTATCAGAAAGAAATTCTTTCCGATCAGACAACAAGTGTGGTGGTTACTGGCGGTCGAGCTATTGGTAAGTGTCAGCCCGCAAGTGCACGTATTTTTACGTCAGAGGGGTACAAGCGTATTTCTAAGCTATTAGGTAAACCGTCAATTATTACGTACGGTTACGCAAACGGTCAGTTCACTCAGCGGCGAGCGTTCATTCGCCCTGATCGCTGGAAGAAGTCATGGTCGCTTACGACTAACGGCGGAAAAATACTAAAGGCCACTGACGTACATCCGATTCTGACTCCCCATGGGTATGTGCTCATGGGCGATCTGGTCATCGGCGATCTAGTAGCCGTGATGAACTGGCTCCCTAGCGACCACTGTATCCTCGACACAATGTCTTGGGCCGAGCTTCGCATACTCGGCTACATGGCTTCCGGATCTGTCTACTTTAAAGCAACAGGGGCAATTAAGCCACGGTTTAAGAAAGTTCGTGAAGAGTTCAAAGAGATCTCGCGGCAGCTGTACTTGGAGTATAGCGAAACAGACGACGGGGTCATTCGTTTAGATCGATTCAAGGCCGGTGGCACCCGTCACTACGTCAACCAGCTAAAAATAGAATTGGGCCTGTTTGGTAAAGACAGCCGCAAAGTATTTCGCCTTGGTTGGCTGAAAACACAAACATTGAAGAACATTCAAACGTTTATGGAGGCGGCGTATGCCCAACACGGCGAATGCTCACAAAATTCAGTACGGATTAAGCTTCACAATTGGAGCTACGTACAGGATTGGCAGGAACTGTTGCTGTACTTCGGCATCAAGACTAACGTAACGCTCTTGGCCAAACACACCGATGAGCATCATCGATTCGACATCGATGACTCTGTGTGGATGGTAGAAACCGCTAATCCGGTCTACGCACGCATCTTTTGGAGTAAGTTTAAGCTCCCCGGTATATATGCCGCGCTACGCCCACCTGATGAATATCCTGAAAAATACTCTTGGGAGCCGATCGTGGCCAAGCAGCGACACGGCATGCAACGCACGTACTCCGTGCATGTGTATCATGATGAAACTTACATCAGTGAGGACATCATTGTGCACAACTCGGTAATTCTGGAAGACTTACTGACGTACCAGATTCTTAATTCAAACATTGAGTTCCCGCGTACGCCCGAGCAGTTACTGGTTACGCCCAACACCAATCAGCTGACCCCTATTCTAGACAGGCTTATTCTAAAGTTTACTACTTCCCCAATGCTCAAAGACTTTCTTAACAACAACGTCAATCGATCGAAGGGCACAATGGACTTCAAGATGGGTGCCCGTCAGCACAGACTAAACGCCCGTATTGCTGGTAGTAAGGAAGCAAACAACTTGGTTGGTCTTCACATACCAAAAGTAATTGGAGACGAGTTTCAGTTGTTCCCCATGACGGCCTTTAACCAACTGCAGCCGACTATCAACACGTGGGAAAGTAAGACACAGGAGCTGTATGTAGGCGTGCCTAACGGCATGCGTAACACGGCGCTGTACGTACTTGATATAAAAACACCAAAGTT
>Ga0209298_10001544_pt1 | contig 14906 bp, 13 predicted proteins | sample S_140806_EF_Meta_FD_187325 | JGI IMG/M metagenome (GOLD analysis project Ga0209298, IMG submission 187325) | Freshwater microbial communities from Lake Simoncouche, Canada to study carbon cycling - S_140806_EF_MetaG (SPAdes) (version 2) | ecosystem: Environmental > Aquatic > Freshwater > Lake ...
TTACTACAACAGAACCCATAACAATTAAGTCGGCTCTCATTGGATCCATACCTGCCATTTTTAATCTGCCTTCACGATCTGTTGCCTGTAATTTTTCAAATACACCCAAAAAGGATTCTTTCGTGAAGCGATATCCATTCATGTGTTCCAAGGAAAGGATATCCTTTTTTTGGTAAGCAATTATAGTTCCAAGGGTTTCAAAAGTACCAGATGAACCAATGATTTTTTTAATGTTAAATTCCTGTAATTCCTGGATTAATCCTTTCATTTCCAGCTTCAGAAATTGAGTAGCAGTATTTAGTTCTTCCTTGGTTATCGGATCTGAGTATTTAAAGGTTTCCATCAGGCGGGCTGCACCGATGTTTAGGCTTCTTAATAAAACAGGTTTATTTTCCTTTGTAACAATGAACTCAACACTACCCCCACCAATATCAACTAATAAAACTGGTTCATTATAAGGTAATTGAACACCATTTTTAACTCCAGTAAAAATTAAGGAAGCCTCTTCATTTCCATTAATTGTACGGATATCTATACCTGTTTTCTTTTTTGCTTCTGAAATAAAAAGGGGTCCGTTAGAGGCGCTTCTTACTGCTGAAGTGGCAAATGCAAGAATTCGCGTTGCTTTTCTGGAATCTATAAGTTTTTTAAAATTTATTAAAGCTGCAATCCCTCGTTCAAAAGCTACTTCAGCAATTTTACCTGTGGTTATACCCGATTCCCCAAGTTTTACAGGTTCTTTAAATTTTTCCTTAATCATAAATTCATCCCTTTCACTAATTTCTACAATAAGTAAATGGAAGGTATTGGTTCCCAGGTCAATAATGGCTACGGTTTCGTCGGTCACAGGTTTGTTTAGCTTTACCAAAATTAGGAAAGCCCTTTGATAAACTATTTAAAATAAAACCAATTAATCCCCATTTTTGTTATCCTTGAAAATGATTAGCTGGATAATAAAGTATCGTAATTTTCTTTTTTGGCTCATGCTGATTCTGACTGTTTTTTTTGCAATTGGAATCAGCAAAGCAAAATTGAATTTCAGCTTTGAGAAGTTTTTTGCGGAGGGAGATAAAGATGTTGCATTTTTCAAGGAGTACCGTCAAAAATTTCCGCAAAATGATAATCTGATTTATCTGGCAATTCATTCCGGAGAATCAACTGTATTCGATTCTGTTTATGTAGCAAAAACGAATAAAATCGTAAAGGAAATTGAATCATTTCAATATATTGAAAAAATATTATCTTTTAATACACTTAAAATCCCAAGGAAAACCCCACTTGGATATGATTTAAGGAAAGTTCTAAAGACAGAAACACAAGAAGGATTAACCAATCTAAGGTTTAACATAAGCAAAGACAGTCTTTTTATTCGACCTTTTTTGAGTAAAGATCAAACGTGGAGTTCAATTATTATTTTAGTGGATACTTCAATTTTGGATGATGACAGAAGAGATTTTCTTGTCCAAAAAATTGAGAACCTTGCAATTGAAACAGGATATAAATATGTTTTAACTGGAGTCCCTGTAATCAGAACACAATATGTTGGAAATGTTAAAAGAGAACTGATCCTTTTTACAGCAATTTCCTTTCTATTAGTACTCATTGTTCTATTTTTTATTTACAGATCCTGGTGGGGTATAGGTATCCCTTTGATTGGATTATTTGTCCCACTTATATGGATTTTAGGTTGGATGGGATGGATGGGAATTGAAATAGATTTAATGACTACTCTTCTTCCCAGCCTGATGTTTATTGTCGGGATTGCAGACATGGTTCATTTGGTAACCAAATTTGTTCTGGAAGTTAGAAAAGGCAGAACCAGAAGTACTGCTTTGAAAATTTCATTAAAAGAAATGGGTTGGGCCATTCTGGTAACAGCTTTTGCTGAAGCTATAGGCTTCGCCAGTTTGTTTACCTCGCCAATTCTACCATTAAGAAATTTTGGACTATACGCAGCAACAGGAATTGGTTTTGCATTCTTAATTACTATGGGTGTTTTGCCTGCAATGTTAGACAAGATTAGCACTCGCTCGTTGATAAAAACTAGGATTCATACGCTTATTGATAAGGACTGGAATAGATTTTTATTGAAAATACATAACTTTACTTTTAAAAATAAAAAATTAATATATGGCTTGTTTCTTATTTTTTTGGTAGCAAGTTTAATTGGAATAACAAAAATTAGTACAAATGTTTACTTGCTCGACGATATTGGTAAAGAGGATCCAATAAGGAAAAATATGAACAGCTACAGTGAGTTGTTTTCAGGAATAAGAATTTTTGAAATGTCGGTAAAACCTTTGCAAGGAATATCAGTTCAAGATCCTGAGTTGATTTATCAACTTGAAAAAGTTGAACTTTATTTATGTAGGGAATTTGGCATTTCAGAATGTATATGGGTGGGAAAGGCTTTAAAAATCGAAAACTACGTTGATCATTTTCAAAATATAAAATATCATAAATTACCTCCAAAAGAACTTATACCACAATACATTGCAAATTTGAAATCGGGTGCTCCGGAGTATTACTCTGGCTATGTTGATGAAGGGGGAAATCAACTACGAATTTCAGCAAGAATAGGAGATTTGGGTAGTGACCGTATGGCCCGTTTTGAAAAAAGTTTAGAGCAGTATATCAGAAAAACCTGCCCTAATCCAAAGTTTACATGGAAGTTAACCGGAACCTCTAAGCTTTATGAACAGAATAATAAAAATCTTGCAACAGGATTGCTACTTGGCTTGGCTGGGTCAACACTCATTATGGCTTTGGCTCTAGCCACACTATTTAGAAGTCCTGCAATGATTTTGATTGCCTTAATACCGAATATTATTCCATTATTGTTTTTGGGAGGAATTATGGGTTTTGCAGGGATTACGCTTAAGGCATCCTCTTCTATTATTTTTTCAATTTCTTTTGGGATTGCTTTGAATGACACTATACATTTTCTAAGCAGATTTAAATTAGAAATGGCTCAAACAAAATCTCTCGATATCGCATTGAAAAATACTTTGTTTGAAACTGGTCAGGCTATGATTCTAACAACTTTGACTCTTTTGGCCGGTTTTTGCTTATTGTTGTTTTCCGATTTCGGAGGAACTAGATATATTGGACTTTTTTCTGCAATAACTCTGTTATTGGCCGCACTTTGTGATATGTTTCTATTGCCTTTATTGATTTCTGATTTAACTTTTAGGTCAAAAAAAAGGGCGTCCTGAAGACACCCTTAAGGTTGAATTAAATAATTGTTGATTATTTAATTTCAATTTTACGTACTAATTCATTTTCTGCCTCTGAACGATTTTTCAGTGGAACCTGAACAGTTAAAATTCCCTGATCCAGTTTTGCGGAAATGTTCTCAAGATGAATCTCATCCGGGAGACGGAAGGCACGGGTAAATGAAGTTTTACTGAATTCTTTGCGTTGGTATTTTTTTTCAACAGATTCTGAGGTTGTTTTATGTTCACCTGAAATGGTTAATAAATTTCCTTTTTCAATTCCAATGTTAATCTCCTCTCGCGTAAATCCAGGAATAGATACTTCCATAAAAATGGCGTTTTCTGTTCGGTGAATATTAACCGGAACGGTCACAGCTGCTGAATCACTAAAAACCGGATTTAGGAAAAAATCCTCTGAAAAACTGTTCCAAAATGGATTTGGAAACCCTTTTGTAAAATGTTTAAGTGCTTGATTTGTCATAATACTTGTTTCCTATTCAGGTACAATTGATATGCCAGCACATAAAAAGGTTGAATTAATCGATAAAATGCGACAGAATGGCATTTGGTGATTGTAAAATCATGCCATAATGGCGTTATTCCACTTCAGTTAACTTTACCATGTTGGTTAATCTCTTTTCATGAAGAGGCATACTTGCAGTGTTTATAACCAGGTCTCCGGCTTTTACCAGTTTTTCGTCCTTTAGAATTTGGATTACATCTTTAATAGTTTGATCTGTACCTTCCATACCTTCGTAAAAAAAGCCTGTAACTCCCCAAATAAGATTCAGAGTATTTAATAAAGGAGCATTATCAGTAAATATATATATGTGTGCTTTAGGTCTGCACTTTGCCAGTTGAAATGCGGTATAACCGGAACGGGTCATTCCAACAATGGCTTTAGCTTTTACTTCTCCTGCAAGTTTACAGGCTGTTGAACAAATAGCATCATTAAAATGTGTTTTAGAAAACATACTTACTTCCAGATTTCGGTTGTATATGCTTTCTTCCATTTCCATAGATCGAATAATTTTTTGCATACTGGCTACTACTTCAACCGGGTATTTTCCTACAGAAGTTTCTCCGCTAAGCATTAAGGCATCTGCCCCGTCAATAACTGCATTGGCGACATCATTGGTTTCGGCACGTGTGGGTCGCATATTTTCTATCATGCTTTCCATCATCTGAGTAGCAACAATTACTGGTTTTGCTGCTTTATTACATTTTCGGATTATTTGCTTTTGCCATAATGGAACATCCTCCATATGGATTTCTACTCCGAGATCACCCCTAGCAACCATAATGCCATCGCTTTCCTGTATAATGGCATCTATTTCCTGCAAAGCTTCCGGTTTTTCAATTTTAGCTATAACTCTGGATGTGCCGCCGGATGCTGCAATTAAACTTTTCAATTCTTTTACATCTTCAACTGATCGCACAAAAGACAGAGCAATCCATTCTACTTTTTGAGCAATAGCAAAGGCCGCATCTGATAAATCTTTGGGAGTCAAACAAGGCATGGAAATTTTTACATATGGCAGATTAACGCCCTTTTTACTTCCAATATAATCGCCTTGGATTACAACTAATTTAACGGTGTCTGTTTTATTGGTTGAAAGTACTTTCAGTTCGACTTTACCATCGTCAACCAAAACCATATCACCTGGATTAACATCTTGTGCAAATGTTTCATATTCCATAGGAAGGATGTTTCCTTCCAGAACTTTAACAGCAGTTGAAAGTACAACCTCAACACCAGGTGAAACCTTATAAGGTTCAGCCAGTTTTCCAACACGGATTTTAGGGCCCTGTAAATCAAATAAAATGGGAATTTTTGTATTATACTCCTGATTTATTCCAGTAATAACCTTAATTACTTCCAGTAATTGATCTTGTGAGCCATGAGAAGCATTTAATCTTGCCACATCCATACCTGCTTCAATCATTCTGACAAGGACTTCCTTTGATGATGAAGCAGGTCCAAGTGTACAGACTATTTTACTACGGTTGAAAGAGATATTTCGGTTCACAGGATTCAGGGTAATTTGGATAAACGTGTAACGGCAAGCACGTTTTCAATGGACCTCAATTTAGGAAAAAAGGCATCAGGGTCTACGATGTTTTTATTTTCGTCTTCAATTATTAACAGGTAATTGAATCCTGTTGATTTCAACACTGTACCTTTCTTTTCCTTTAGATAAAAAACAATGCCATCCTCCGATTCATAAAAGTATTCTTCTTCTTGTCCGGTTTCGAGGTTCTCAGGAATCAAATTAAAATCAATATTTAGGCTATGATTAAGTTCATAAGCCAATTTCCAGACTCCAGGAGCATGGCATACCAGCCCGAAATAATAGGTATTAACAGGCTGACTTTCGGATAGCGGTGTTTTTTTCTTCAAAATGTTCTCAAAATTAAAACCCTTGCTTGATATGAAAAAGTAGTATATTTGGCCTGTTTTCAAGGTTTCCAAGCCTTATTTCAAGAGCAAAAAACACATATTCAAGGAGTCAAGCACAATGTCTGAGATTGCTGAAAAAGTAAAAAGCATAATAGTCGATAAATTGGGTGTAGAACATTCAGAAGTTACCCCTGAGGCTAGTTTTTCAAATGATTTAGGAGCCGATTCACTCGATACGGTAGAACTAATCATGGAGTTCGAAAAAGAATTTAATCTGAGTATTCCTGACGAAGCTGCAGAAAAAATCCATACAGTTGGGGATGCTATTCGCTACCTCGAAGAGAACAAAAAGTAATTCATGCTCAGGCGCAGAGTCGTAGTCACAGGCCTGGGTGCACTTACACCCATTGGTCTGGATGTGGGCGCATATTGGCAAGGGTTGCTTTCAGGCACCAGCGGGGCTGATTATATCAGAAATTTCGATGCTGAAAAGTTCCGGACGCGTTTTGCCTGTGAACTAAAACAGTTTGACCCTACTCAGTATATTGACAAGAAGGAAGCCAGAAAACTGGATCCTTTTGCTCAATATGCTATTGCCACAGCTGATCAAGCAATGGCAGACTGTGGAGTTGATACTGGCAAAGTGGATTTAAACCGCTTTGGAGTTATCATGGGTGCTGGAATTGGCGGACTTCAAACCTTTTATAACGAGGTTCGGGATTTTGTACTTGGTGATGGTACACCTAGATTTAATCCATATTTTATTCCAAAAATGATTATTGATATCGCTCCAGGGCATATCAGTATTAAATATGGTTTAAAAGGACCGAATTATTCCTGTGTTTCTGCCTGCGCAACTTCAACCAATTGTATCATAGATGCTTTTTACCTTATAAGAAATGGCATATGTGACATTATGCTTTCCGGAGGTTCAGAAGCAGCTGTAAATCAGGCTGGTATTGGTGGATTTAATGCCATGAAAGCACTATCTGAGCGTAATGATGATCCTGCAACTGCGTCCCGTCCTTTTGATCTGGATAGAGATGGATTTGTTTTAGGAGAAGGTGGAGGTTGTATTGTTCTCGAAGAATATGAGCATGCCGTTGCCAGAGGTGCTAAAATTTATGCTGAGTTGTTTGGTGCGGGAATGTCGGCAGACGCACATCATATCACTGCCCCACATCCGGATGGAGATGGCGCCAGAACAGTTATGCTGAATGCTATTGCTGATGCGGGCATTAGTACTGACCAGATTGATTATATTAATGTTCATGGCACCTCAACACCTTTGGGGGATATTGCTGAGACTAAGGCAATTAAGCAGGTTTTTGGCGAACATGCCTCCAAACTGAATATCAGTTCTACAAAATCAATGACTGGTCATTTACTTGGTGCTGCTGGAGTAATAGAAGCAATTGCCAGTATCTTAGCCATTCAGAATAATATTATTCCGCCAACAATAAATCATTTTACTGATGATCCGGATTGTGATCTGAATTACACATTTACGAATCCGGTTCAGAGGGATGTCAGATATGCTTTAAGCAATACCTTTGGGTTTGGCGGGCATAATGCTTCCCTTCTTTTTGGTAAACCTTCTTCTCACTGAGTATTTTGGGCGGGATTCTGCCTTTTCTTTTTGCCAGTATTGCTGGGAAAAATAGCCTTCGGAAAAAAGTTCTCCGCCTTTCAGGATATCCACCAAATGATATATCCTTATATGAATTGGCCCTTACCCATACTTCAGTGGTTAAAGATCCTAAGCATTATACCCGACTTTCAAACGAAAGATTGGAGTTTTTGGGCGATGCGGTACTGGGTTCGGTAGTAGCAGATTATCTATACCAAAAGTACCCGGTTAAAGATGAAGGGTTTCTGACCGAAATGCGGTCGAAAATGGTTAACAGAAATACGCTGAATGATATAGCCTGGAAACTGAAACTCAATTTATTGATTGAACATCTGGTAGTTACGCCTTCCGCGAGTAGACATAAATCTTTCTCAGGTGATGCACTAGAAGCATTTATTGGTGCATTTTATCTGGACCAGGGATATACCAAAACCCGAAACTTCATTCTGAAAAAAATCCTTATGGTTTATTTTGATTTGGATGAACTCGAAGGGTTAAATTTCAATGCTAAAAGCAAACTGATTGAGTTTGTCCGCAAAAATAAACTGGATGGCTTTTCTGTTCTGATTGAGGAATCTGATTTTGAGAATCAAACCCATAAAATTTTTACCGTTTCAATTGTTTTAGGGGAATTAAAAATTGCCATAGCTACTGAACCCAAAAAGAGAATGGCAGAACAAAAGGCCTCAGAAGCAGCACTTGAGTGGTTAAAGGAGGAACTTTCCAAGCCAGACCACAACCTGCCTTTACTTCATACCGTTTAAAACGCTTATGTCCGCACCTGCTGTATTGGTCACTTTTCTGATCCGTACTCTTATAATTCTTGTTATTCTTATTCTACTTGATATCTATGCTTATCAGGGAATAAAAGTTATCGCAGGATCTGCAGGCAGATTCAAGAATGGTATAAAAGTTGGCTATTGGATTATTCATATTTTATATTACTTATTTATTCTTTACTCAGTACTTCTTCCTGGGCAAGTAACTGGACCAAATAACAGACTCTTCACAACTATTTTTGGTCTTTTTGTCCTGTTATATATTCCTAAAATAATTTTTATTGTCTTTCTGTTTGGGGAAGATATATATCGCCTAATACGGTATTCTGTAAGCAAATTATTTAACTCCCCGAATGTTTCAGATTCAGGACAAAAAATTAGTCGAAGCGTGTTTTTATCCAAAACAGCACTTGTTCTGGCTGGGATTCCTTTTGCAGCAGTTGCTTATGGAATTTTAAAAGGTAAATACAATTACCAGTTAACAAAGGTAAAACTGAGAATTCCTGGTTTGCCAAACAACCTTTCTGGAATTAGAATTGCTCAGATTTCTGACATTCATTCAGGAAGTTTTGATGATTCTGAGGCTGTTGCCAATGGTGTTGAAATGCTGATTCAGGAAAAACCCGATCTCGTTTTTTTCACAGGAGATTTGGTTAACACCCGTTCTGAAGAAATAGAACCCTATATTCCGGTTTTTAAAAGAATACAGGCTAAATATGGCGTTTTTTCCATACTTGGGAATCACGACTATGGAGATTATGAATTCAACTGGAAACCCGGAGAAAAAGCCCTAAACATGGAGAAATTAAAAAAGGCTCATGCTGATATGGGCTGGGATTTATTACTCAATGAGCATAGAAAAATTGAAATAGGAACTTCTAAAATCGCAATAATAGGTGTTGAAAACTGGGGTGCCAAAGCAAATTTTCCAAAATACGGAAAATTGGACATCGCTGTTTCCGGTACTGATTATGCCGATGTAAAATTGTTGTTGTCTCATGATCCATCCCATTGGGAGGCACAGGTTTTGACTGGGTATCCAGATATTGATGTTACTTTTTCCGGCCATACACACGGATTTCAGTTTGGGGTAGAAGCTCTGGGAATTAAATGGTCTCCTGTTCAATATGTGTATAAGCAATGGGCAGGATTGTATTCAAGGGAAAAACAACAACTTTATGTCAACCGTGGTTTTGGATTTATTGGCTTTCCGGGCAGGGTAGGAATTATGCCTGAAATTACTTTATTCGAACTTCAACCTGCCTGATTCTGAGTTGCATACCGAATAATCCATTCTGCTTTTTCATTAAAATCCTTACCCTCAGGTGCAACAGAATAAACCGGTGCATCAGTTCTGCTAAGTTGTCCTTTAGCATATAATCCATCATAATATTTTAGAGTTTCACTCGCGACAAGTTCATAATTTCCGGAATCCAAGGCCTCTATACACATTTTTGTTCGCTCTAAGCCAAGTCTCTTTTCAAGATTTAATACTGATTTTTTTGCCTCTTCAGGGTTAAATTCAGCATAATCAGATAAAAGATTTTTTACTCTTTCTGAAACAGGTACTTCTATAGATATTAAAGAAGCTTTCCGCATTTGATTCCAGAATTTTTCCGGGATCACTTTTTTCCCGATTAACCTGCTTTCATCCTCCAGCCATAATCTTTGATCAGGATTAATGTCTTTTAAAGCCAACCCCAGATTGTTTTCGAATTGCTCCTGGGAGGGCTGCGACCCTAAACCTATACCTCCGAATGCTGAGCCTTTATGATTCGCAATTTCTTCAAGATCAATAATTTGTTCTCCTTTTTTTGAAATGGCTTTAAGGATATGTGTTTTACCGCTTCCAGTAAAGCCTCCAATGACAGTCATTTTATAGGGACGCGAAAACAAATCGAGGGTAAAATTTCTATAAGCTTTATATCCTCCCCTGAGTGAAATGACGTTTAGCCCTAAAAAACTAAAAAAATTGGCAACACTTCCGCTGCGCATACCGCCTCGCCAGCAATATACTGGCAGTATTCCTTGATTTTTATATATCTGAAGCCCTTGTTCGGTCATTTCTCTTAACCTTGGACCTACTTTTTCCAGTCCGAGGAGAATGGCAGGCTCCTTTCCTTTTTTTTTGTACAGTGTACCTATTTCTGCTCTTTCATCATTGGTAAATAATGGAAAAGAAATAGCTCCGGGAATATGTCCGGCGTCAAATTCAGCAGGAGTTCTTACATCCAGGAGAACTGGATTGCCCCCGAGGCTGGTAAAAGCATCCGGATTTTTACTTTCAAGCACTTTTTATTTCCTGACAAAGCTCGATTAAAACACCTCCTGTACCTTTTGGGTGCAGGAAACAAATCATCTTATTATCAGCTCCTTTTTTAGGAATGGCATTCAGCAGTTCAAAACCTTCATTCTGCAAACGGCTCATTTCCATATAAATATCCTCTACCTCAAAGGCCAGGTGATGAATACCTTCCCCTCTTTTTTCAATGAATTTCGCAATGGGTGAATCAGGCTTTGTGGCTTCAAGTAGCTCTATTTTAGTGGATCCAACTAAAAAAAACATCGTATTAACTCCCTCAGATTCAACGCATTCTGATTTGTACGGAGCCTTTCCAAGAAGTTTTTCATACAGTGGTCCTGAGGATTCAAGGCTTTTTACTGCAATACCAATATGTTCCGGGTGCTTCATCCTTATTTAGATTCTTTCAAAATAAACAAGCTTATTTAGAACTGATTTAATTAAATTTGCGTTTAAATAAATGTTAGTCTAATCGCTTTACATGGTGAATTTACCGATCTATCTGGATAATAATGCTACCACCCGTATGGATGAACGGGTTCTGGACGCTATGCTACCCTATTTTAGGGATAATTTTGGCAATGCTGCCTCCAGAAATCATCCCTTTGGCTGGAAAGCTGAAGAAGCTGTGGATTATGCCCGCGAGCAAATTGCAGCTCTTATCGGTGCTTCTGAAAAGGAAATTATTTTCACATCCGGGGCAACAGAATCCAATAATCTTGCTCTTAAAGGAGTTGCAGAAATGTATATCTCCAAGGGAAATCATATTGTTACTCTGGTTACAGAGCACAAGGCGATACTAGATACCTGTAAACATCTAGAAAAACAGGGCTTTAAAGTAACTTATCTGCCTGTTGGTGTGGATGGGCTTGTAGATCTTGCCCTCGTTGAAGAAGCCATTACCAATGAAACAGTACTTGTTTCTGTAATGTATGCCAACAATGAAATTGGTGTAATTCAACCTATTAAAGAAATTGCGGCACTTGCACATGCAAAAGGTGCTTTGTTTCATACGGATGCAACTCAGGCTGTCGGAAAAATTCCGGTTGATGTAATAGAATCCGGGATAGACCTGCTTTCTTTTACTGCACACAAGATGTATGGTCCCAAAGGTGTTGGCGCATTGTATGTAAGAAGGAAAAATCCAAGAGTTAAAGTCACCTCCCAAATGGATGGTGGCGGACATGAAAGAGGCATGCGCTCCGGTACCTTAAATGTTCCTGGTATTGTTGGATTTGGAAAAGCCTGTGAACTGTGTAAGCAGGAAATGGCTGAAGAAACCAAGCGGTTATCTGCATTAAGAGATAAGCTTGAAAGTAGTTTGCTTGAGCTGGAAGAATCCTATGTTAATGGAAACACAGCACATAGACTTCCCCATGTTTCAAATATCAGTTTCAAATATGTAGAAGGCGAAGGGCTAATTATGGGCGTGAAAGATATTGCAGTATCCTCAGGATCAGCATGTACATCTGCCTCCTTGGAACCTTCTTATGTATTGAAAGGGCTAGGTCTTTCGGATGATCTGGCACATTCTTCTCTCAGATTTGGTCTGGGCAGATTCACCACAGAAGAAGAAGTGGATTTCGCCATCAAAACAGTGAAAAAAGCAGTTTTACAACTCCGGGAAATGAGCCCATTGTGGGAAATGTTCAAAGAAGGAATTGATTTGGACACTGTTCAGTGGGCAGCACACTAAGTACAAAAAGAAAAACAATCAACAGAAAAACATATGGCTTACTCAGATAAAGTTATCGATCATTATTCCAACCCAAGAAATGTTGGTACATTGGATAAATCCAAACAGGACGTAGGAACCGGTTTGGTTGGTGCACCTGAATGTGGGGATGTAATGAGACTTCAGATTGAAGTGGATGCAGAAACCAATATCATTAAGGATGCAAAGTTTAAAACGTTCGGATGCGGTTCTGCAATTGCATCAAGTTCCCTCGCTACGGAATGGCTAAAAGGGAAAACAATAGAAGAGGCTATGACCATTGACAATATGGATATAGTTGAGGAGCTTGCTTTACCACCGGTAAAAATCCATTGCTCTGTACTGGCAGAAGATGCCATTAAAGCAGCAATCAATGATTATCGGGTTAAAAACGGAATGGAACCCTTGGTTGAAAAAGATCGCATTCATTAATGAGTACAATTACAATTTCCGAAAAGGCAAAACAGAAAGTACTGGATCTTAGGACAGATTCTGGTCTTGATGAAAGTTATGGCCTAAGAGTTTCTGTTCAGGGCGGAGGATGTTCTGGTCTTTCCTATAAACTGGATTTTGATAATGAGTCCTTGCCAGGAGATCAGATTTTTGAGGAAGAAGGTGTAAAGTTATTGGTGAACCTTAAGAGCTATTTGTACCTGGCAGGCACCTGCCTTGAATTCTCAGATGGATTGGATGGCAAAGGCTTTCATTTCAACAATCCCAACGCTTCCAGAACCTGCGGATGCGGGGAGAGTTTCTCGGTTTAAGAAATTTTAGGAAAGCATTTTAAATAAAAGAGGCTGTTTCTTACCGGAACAGCCTCTTTTGATTTTTATGAATGGTATCGTAAACTAATGTATGATACACAGTTTCGCCTAGGTTCGATAAAAACTACCTAATTATTAATCATTCTGGGAAGAAAGGGTAGAATTATTTTACAAAAAATTTGCAACATGGATAAATCCTCCTAACTTGTCTAACAGAATCAGAACAAACCTGATTTTAAAAGCAAAAGTTAGTTATGAAAAAATTCATTAAAACCCTTGCTCAGGTCCAATTGAGCACATCTTCAACCCTCCAAGGCGACTTCGTCGCCCTACGCCTGAGCTCCGAGCTCCGAGCTCCGAACTCCGAACTCCGAACTCCGAACTCCAAGTAAGTTTAAACCTGCAAAACTAAGGCTTTTTTGTGGTTTAATTTGCTTTCTTTTTGCATTTTTTGCGCCATTCTCAACTTTTTCTCAGTGTAATTGTACACCTAATTACAGTACCTACTATCCGGTTAATGGTTGTAGTGCTCCCGTAAACTATAGTGCGATTGCTTCATTAATTTCCAGTTCAGTGCCTGTTTTTTTAACTGGTACTTTAATTATTGATGTGCCTGCTAATTTAATTAACTATACTTTTCTGATGGCAGAAGATGCTGAAATAAGACTTAATAATAACATAACATTAACCCTTGCCTCTTGTACTCTGAAAGCAGCTTGCGACACTCTATGGAGCAGAATTTATGTACCAAATTCTTCGGCAACATTAAATGTTTATGGAGGTGTAATAAGGGATGCTGTATATGGGTTGTGGTCTCAAAATTCTGCCAAAATTGTAGCAAGTGGAGTAACCTTTGCTGATAATATTTATAGTGTTAGGTTAAGAGATGGTATTCCGGCGCCTAATGATTCCTATTTTCAAGGGTGTACATTTACATCCACAACCACTATGCTATTACCTTCACTAGCCACCACTACTACACAATTATTACAGTCTTTTTTATATCCTAATCTTATATTTACATCAATACCAACAAGGCCTTATGTTGGCATTGAAGGATGGGATTGTTCTAAGATATCCATCGGAGATCCAGCTGGATTCCAAAATGTTTTTGAAAAAATGGATTTTGGGATTAGAATTAATCGGAATTCAACCATAATAAAAAATAATTTATTTAGAAATATAAATCGAATCGGAATGAATAATACCACTACTGGCGATAAAGCGGCAATCAATTATGAAGGTGTTGATGCTTCAGTTATTCCTAATATTAAAGTAGGTGGTGATCAGACACATGAATTGAATATTATTGAGGATTGTGCAAATGGGTATATAGGTACTGGCTGTACAAAACAACTGATAATTGCAAATAATCAATTTTCACGAATAGATAATCGGGCAATAACGGTGTTAAATGGAGGGTGCTCTTTTGTAACTCATCAACCTTGGCAAATTATTAACAATATCATTTTCGAATGCGGTAACTCAATTACTTCAAATCCCTTTCCCACAGCTATTGATGCAATTCGATTGTCTAACAACCCTTATATACCTCAAATTAAAATTCATAAAAATTATGTGTATTCTGCAAGCAATAGTTGTTTGGACGGTTCTTGCATTAGAGTAATAGAAACGCCTGGCTCTAATACAAAATTTGAAATTACCTGGAACCAATTGGAAAGAAAGAAACATGGAATTTTCACAGAAGGACTAACAGGTTCATTGCAGGCTGATAATAGTATTCTTATGGAATCTTCTTCGATTATTAGTGGTTTAAAGGCAGGTATTAGGGCTAATACAAATCACCTTGCAACGGTAATACAAAATAATAGCATTCAGTATAATTCTTTATCAACCAGTATAAGTCATCTTGGTATTGAGATAGAAGCAGGTGGAGGAAGCGATTTTGGCATACTATGTAATTATATAAGAAAGGCAGGTACTCATTTGCGGTATTTAAGTTCAGGCAGTTCTGTTGGGACTAGTCAGGCAAGCAAAGGTATCTTAGGGAATACATTTGATGAAGGTATGAGAGGGATTGCTTTGTCAGCTGGAAATATAGATGGATATCCTGGGGATCAAGGCAATATAAACATGAGTT
>Ga0209298_10001545_pt1 | contig 14897 bp, 27 predicted proteins | sample S_140806_EF_Meta_FD_187325 | JGI IMG/M metagenome (GOLD analysis project Ga0209298, IMG submission 187325) | Freshwater microbial communities from Lake Simoncouche, Canada to study carbon cycling - S_140806_EF_MetaG (SPAdes) (version 2) | ecosystem: Environmental > Aquatic > Freshwater > Lake ...
GTAGAACCTGACCTAAAAAAAAGGGTATTTGCACCTTTTGCGCCTTTCAATTGGTTACAACGCCGACAGGCTGCGACTAAATTGTCTTGGTCAAACAGGCTTCCGCCACTCACTCGGCTTTGAACATGGTCAACTTGGTCAGCTTCTTGACCACAGTATGCACATGTATAACCATCACGAGCTAAGACCCTAAGCCTTACCTCTTTCCATCTACCCGAACCAAGTGCTGCTTTACTCAATGCCACCCTTTAGTCTTAAAGTGTTGTAATGCTTTACACGCATTAGTATAGCCATTGGTATCAACACCATACCTATGAAACAGATAATCAAGACCCCAATCAATTTGATGATAACCATTAAGAGTTGATAGATACTTGCTCTTACCTTGTGGAATACCATAGTGACTACCGTTCTGAGCATTAGGATTCCATGCGCTTTCTTTACCATACAGCTGTGACAAACATTTAAATTGTTTATTACTTTCTATCTTTAGAAGTGCATATTCTTTGTATGAAATCATGGTTAATGGTTTGTATTGATAGGCAGAAACGGAATCAATTTTTTGAAAGACAATGCTAATTAGCAATAAGCATACAGCTGCCCCAATAACTAGCAGCAACGAACTCGCTAGCAATCCGCTAAGGCGGCTAGCGTTCGCGCTCTTAGGCGCGTCGCTTGCTGATAGTGTACTCATCATGTCAATAACCTTCACCATAACCGCAGGTCAGACGGCAAGTCATATTGAAGTCCAACCAATATACACAGCATGTGGATTGTTTTCTAGCCATTGCTGCCTCAGCTTGTTTTGATAAGCCCAATCAGTATTGCGGTCATTATCCGTAACCTTCAACCCATTTGTGTTTACAATTGTTGCAGTCATGTAGATACTCCCTACCAGCTGTGATTGTATTTGTGTTATACCCTAGACACTCAGGGCATTGGTCTTTTTGCATAGTGTGTAGCAGTTACCGCTTTCCATTTTCCATGCCCCACATTTAGTGCAACGGACAACTGCTTTATCAGTTATAGCCTCAATTCTAGCCTTTACGCCTGTATTCTCGCACTTGACACACATAACAACCACATGTTCCTCACCTGCGTCAAAGCCCGCCTTTTCATAGAACAGCATAGGTTTGCCACACTTATTACACTTAAATACCCAAGTTAGGTCAGTCATTTATGACTTCATGGATTATGTACTCAGGCAAATGAACAGAACCAATAAAATTGATATTGAAATCAAACTCATTTGTATCAGCCCGAGTTAAACCCCACGCAGGTTTAGCAGCTCTAAATGCACCCGCTGGGGCAAGCAAAATCCCATCTGTGTAGCGTATAAGTATGCGGTTAAAAGCTTGTGGGTCATCATCAATAGGCTCTGTCAGCCACATCTTTTGAAGTTTTTGAAATGGAAACTTAACCTCAGCGTTCATTGGTCGGTTCAACCATTTAACCTCTAATGAACCAATAAAGTTTGCGTAGCCATTGTCTTTCCTTTGATTAACAAGAAAGTCAACAAAGTAATATTTTGGTGTTGGGTAGCATTGCCAATTAAAGTTTTTATCAACCCAATCGGCAACGATACCCTCTCTTTTTCCATCACCATAAGCTTGACGGATTGGTTCAGCCATGGTGGTTTAATTCAATGTGGTTAATACAGCCACAAGCTACGCATTTCTTAATGCCATCAACCGTTATTAACCTTGGGTCATTGCACATTTCACAACACTCAGACAATGGCACAATATCTAATACAACTCCATTATCTGTGAAGGTTGCTTTCATGCCAGTTGCGTCAATCATCTCCATGTCACCCATTTTCGGTGTCCTCAAAGTACCAATGTCCGTTACTTGTGACTTTAGCCCAGACAGGTGGACAAGCTGATTGAGCGCATACATAACCATAATAAGGTTTTTGAGTCTTAGCACTCACACCCTCTTTGTGTATATGCCCATGCTCACAGGCTAGTGGTGGCTTAGGTGTTGAATTCGGTAATGAATCTACAACATCACCAACAGACCAAGGAATTGGGTCTTTGTTGATGGCAGCCTTAACTTCAGGGGTGTCAAAGGAAGTTCTCAAAACCTGTTCCACCGCTGCGCTACGACTGCCAACTGCACCATACCTAGGAGTAAATGGCACAACTTTTTCCATCTCAGCTCTATTAGCTCTTGGTGCTTTCTCACCGTTTTTAGTAGTTGAGAATTGAGGTTTACCAGTATTTGTTATAGACCTAGCAAAACTTGAGGTTTCTGCTTTCTCTATGGCAAATTGAGTTTTCATGTTCTCAGCTGCTAGACCCATAACCCAAGCATGTGGGTCTGTACTGTTCCGCCATAGAATTGTCTTTACAACAACCCAAGTGTCACCATTAGTATCCTTGTAAAACTCATGGTTAACTTCATATCTAAAATCTTGATGTTCGGCTGCAAACAATTCAATTCTTTGTTCTGCCGTCATGTAGTTGGATAAATCAAACGCCATCATTTTCACCTCTCATTTCTCTAACAATTTTGTGGAAAATGATTCCGTATCCAAGCAAATCTCGGAGTGAATCCTCGTGGTCACTTGACTGACTGAGGCGTGCGACTTTGACGAGCAACATACACATTGCGACTTGCTCAGGCGAAATGTAAGTGTCCAAGTACCCTGACCACAATTCGCTGATTCGTCGGTGATTTGTTTCAGGGCTTCCGTAAACATTGCCCCTGTCTGTGAGGATAAGTTGGACTTCATTTAATAGTTCCTCAGTTCTTTTCATAGTCAAACACCTCGTCTGATATTTTCTGAATGTTGGTTAATCGTCTATGAGATTCCCAACCTACTGCACGACCGCGCCAATAACCGCGGTTGTAAACTTCTTGCTGCCATAAATTAAATGCGTAGGCTAACAAGCCCGTAGCAATCATGAACCATAAAACTGTTAGTCCGTTGATTTTCATACGGTTGCCCAATTAGCTTGATAGGTGCTAACAATCGTCCATTGGCACATTGCTTCATCACAAGCAACTGCATAATCCTCACCTATTTGCTCAAGATACATCTGAGCCATTAAACAACTTGCATAGTTCTCAAACCAAAAAATTGCGTGTTTATCAGCTATTGGTTCGTAACCTTCTTTAAACAACCCATCAAATCTAAGTGGGTCAGCGTTGAAATCCTCATGCCATAACATTGAGGTTTCATATAGTCTTTCAAAGTCTTGTTCTGTAAGTATCATCTTTTCCGTTTCCATCAAGTTCCGTTAACTTGATAGGAAAAGCATGAGGCTTGGGGCTGACATTTACAAGTCATGTCATGCTCGTGTTGTATAACGCTTTTGTTACAAAAAACCTGACTCGTCTATGGCGTCAATCTGTTCATCAATGCCTCTAGGCTCATAATCAGTCTGCCTACCCATACAGCTTCCCTTCAAATATAAATGTGCCGTTGTTGATAGGAATAGGAACTACCTGAACTTTACGGTCTTTGACATAAGCAACCGCGAATCCTTGCTGCCAATTAGCATAACCCCTTGTGTAAGCCATACCGCTTGAAGCAAGGTCAACTAAATTTCCGACCTCTAATCCCCACACAGTACGCCCTAATTGACCTCTGGAAGCCTCTGTAAAGGCTGCTAACCCTAGTCTGTGAGTGTGTCCACAGACCACGCTCTTTCCTAGCCTTCTTGCCCCGTTTAAGGCTGTTTGTCCACCAACTTGGCTAAGAGGGAAAGCGTCCCCATGAACTGCCGTCCAACCACTTGCCCAGTCAAGTCCATGTGGGTGAAAGTTGATACCGAGTTTGTCATATCCCATAAAACGCTCATACTGCATTTCGGGTAAGTTAAGAAAACTTGGGAGTCTTTTTTTGATTGACCTGTAAAGTCTGATTCCATGGTTGCTACCTACAACATCTGTTACACCAAGGTACTGAAGTACATCTTGGGTAAGGTTTCTATCATCATCTAGGTTTCCAACCATCTCATCAATAGTTCCTGCATTGAATCCACCAAGCTGAGGAAGGTCAATCTCATCACCAATTTGAATTGTTTGGTGAGGCTTCCATTTAGCCAAAAACTTTCCTACTACCTTCACGCTTTTTTCATCAAAGAACGGTGACTGTAAATCGCTTATGAAAGCGATGCGCTTAATTATTCGTCCTCGTCCTCTGTTGGGTCAATGCGAGGAATCAAAGCGTCGGGTTTGTCATTGCTCACCCAATCAGGAAGTGCATTGTTTTCCTGCATAAAAAACCAAGCTACTTCATTGCTAAATCCAGCCTTTTTTGCTGCCTTGTAAATCTCATGTTTTGTAATCATAAAAACATCAAGTTTAGACAATGGCTCAGGTGACCTACGAACTACGCGCCTGTTAATCTTTTTGCGTTTGCGTGTGTTTGCCATGGCTTTATTTTACTTCCTAGTTATGACAATGAACAGTTCATCTAATCTTTGTTCAAGGCGTGTCACTTGGTCTTTTAAACTTGTTCCAGAATTCGGACGCAATTCATTAAGCCAACCTTTAACTAGCCAACGCATGCCAGCTAGTACGCCTATCAATGTTGTGGTGATTCCAGCTGCGAAACCAGCCCACTCAAGGGCTGACATTACTCTTTACTGCCTATGCCAAATGCTGTGTCGTCTGGATTTAAAGCTCTTAATAGAGGTGCGACAAATGCAATTAAAAATGCCTTCCAAATATCATCAAATGAATCTGAAGGATTTGTTACATATACGGTTGCCAAACAAACAAATGCGCTGCGTGCGTATGAGTTGATTACGGCTAGTGTCTTGCTATTCATTTTTACCTCCTAGTAGTGGTATGTCAAAGAAATCTGAATTGTCGTCTTGGTTTTTTCTAAAGCTGCAATGTATGTGGTGGGTGTGTGGTGAGAACCCTCTGTACTTTCTCCACTTGTAATTTAATATTGGAGAGGCAATCATGCCCATGTGGATTACATAAGATATGCGTCCGTAATCCTTAGCGTAGAGTCTAAGCTGATTTGCCAAATAGATTGAATCCCCTTTGTTGTCAGAAAGGCTAGAGTCAATGTCAATTGCTCGGACGACCCCAGTTTTAGCGTCGGGTATGTGGTCGCTTTTACCTGCTTGCTGATGACGCAAATCTGCAATCCACCCATCAGACCGACGAAGGCGGCTTTTGTATGAGTCATCTATTTGTTCTCGTAATTGTGCCGCTGCTTTGCTAAGCCAAGGATTCAATTGTGTGTTCCTCATTGTCGCAATCCCATTTCGCAGTTTGAGCATTTAATATTGCTTCCGCGTGGCATTTTGGTTTAATAAATATATCCTCTGTGGGTAAATAAACCATACCTATACCTGCAAAGTTGCCACGAATTCTTGAATTATATGAAGTGCGTTTACAAGTTTGACTTCTAAAGTTTCCATACCAAGTTTCTGTATCTAATCCTTCAATAGTTTCAGTTTCGTGTATACCTGTAATAACTTCAGTTACTATATTGTTTTCATTTAAAAATGCGTAATGTGCCATTACCAACTCACAGTTCCAGTACCAGCAGTAATTGTGGTTACTTTATATCCACCCGAAGGTGAGGCTGTTGAACCAGTTAAACCTGATCCAATATTTATAGTGTAAGAATCTGGATATTTAAGAATTACAACACCTGATCCGCCAGCAGCTCCATTAGTATAACCAGTTAATGCACCTGATCCACCGCCGCCACCGCCGCCTTTATTAGTATCACCAACAAGTCCATTGGTAGCTTGTCCACCAGCGCCGCCACCGCCAGAACCACCAGCACCAGAAGTTGTAAACTCAGATGCGCCGCCGCCACCGCCGCCAGCATAAGTTACTGATCCGCCAGTTATTGTATTAGCAGTACCAGCACCACCTGTTCCTGATGCGCTACTAAATCCACCATCACCACCAACAGCAGATGCTCCACCGCCAGCAGATGCTCCTCTACGACCAGTATTACTTAATCCACCATTCTTTCCTTGCACTGGTGAAGTTGATGGGGTATTACCTGCGCCACCTGCATATTGTGTGCCACCTTGACCTGTTGATCCACCACCTGATCCACCTGCGTTACCTGATCCGCCAGAACCGCTACTAGAATCCCAACCAGCGCCACCGCCAGCAGAAGTATTTGTTGAAAAAACAGAATTACTACCATTTGTTGCAATCGCTCCGCCAGCACCTACTGTGCAAGTGTAATTAGTTGCAGTTGAAAGTGTTTGAGATGTGAAGTAACGATAACCACCAGCTCCGCCACCGCCACCACCGCCATTATATCCACCTGATCCCCCACCGCCACCGCCAGCAACAACTAAAAAATCAGTTGAAAATGTACTAGGTAATGGTGGTACTACTGATTGAAGCCCTGCAATTATATTTAACATTTACGCAATTGCTCCAACTACATACCAAGCATTTGCAGCTGTCTTGATACATACTGCTGATTTATATTGTGCAAGTGTTGGTGATGCTGCGACCGAACCAGCACTTAATATTGTTGTAGTTCCCGAAGTAACGGCTGAAATGGTTACCAAACCAACACCTTTATTAAGAATTGTAATTGCTGTTCCCGTTGGAAATGCAACTGAAGCATCAGTTGGTATTTTAAAAGCAACAGCTGTTGCCTTATTCATTGGTATTAAAGTTTGATATTGGTCAGTTAATACGGCGGTGTAGTCCCCCGTTGCATCTGAACTTACGGTAAAAGCCGTCAATCCGTTAAACATTGCAGCTGATAGAACATCACCTGTTGAAGCTGGAAAACCTGTTGCCATTGTATATCTCCTTTAGTAGCTAAGTATATCGTCCCCAAGGACGCCATATGTAAAATCGCCGATTAAAAATCCATCTGAAGTTGGTTCCAAAGTAGTCACAACGGCACTCCATGAGTTTGGAGTAATATCATGAGCAATGCCCTGAACCTGCAAGTTTTTGGTAATGGTTGAACCGTCAGGTTGAAGGTTTGTAATTAGAACATTGTCATAGTAATCAAATGCAAGGATTGTGGCTGTTGGGACATCTGGGTCTAATAAGTCCAAGGTCATTTCGTCTATCCGTATTGTTGTGCTGCTACGGGTGGCAACATAAAGTTTGGCTATGTTCATTGCATTTTCGTCAGTATCAATTACTAGTTCAGGCACATTTATTGAGTGAGGGAAGTAAGTAGCAATGCTGTCTGAATCTAAAGCTGTTTGGCTAGTACCGCCTACCCTCGTCATAGTAGCTGTGTTAATAATCAATTTGTCGTCAAAGGCAAATTTAAGATTCTTGTATGGAATACCTGTTGTTTGATTGAACTCAGTTGGGGTATCACCCGCGCTTGAAATGACTGTGTTTCTATTTTTAAAGATTGCGTTGCCTTCGGGGGTAATGTAGAAAGCCCCTTGCTCTGAGAACTCACAGTTTTGCAATGCGCCTAGAGAAGTTCTCAATGTTGCTGGGTCTGCAACTGTGAGGCTGTTGCCTGTTTCAACGCTACGCATACCGTTTGGGAAAGATACGGTGTCCAAAATCTTATTGATTCTCGTGCCAGTATCTTGTCCAGCAGCTTGTCCAGTTACAGTTACTACCGAAGCCAAGTTAAATAATCTAAAAGCGTCACTTGCACTAATGTCCACATAAGCCATGTTTTCGGCTTGGTCATAAGAATAGGCATAAGCTGTGGTGTATCCACTAAACAGGTAATAAGTGTTTCCGCCAACTGTTGCAGAAATTCTAAGTTTTCTCAAAGGTTCTAATTTGCCAAAATAAGGAGAGCTAGTGTTTTGGGGATTGAAGCTTGATTCAGGGTCATAAATCCTGACAACACATGTGCCAGCTTCATAAATATCACGAGCAACATTTCGTCCACGCCTAATGCTTATCCGTCTAGTTAAGTCAGTTAAATTAGCAATTAAAGCAGGTGCCGTTGCATCTGACAAAACACCAACACCAAGAACACCATTAACAGGGTCGCCAATTGTAAAAGGATTTGAAAATGTTGCGCCCGAGGAAAAGTTTAAAGAAACATCAATGGTTGCTGGAAGTGCCATTACTGGAACGCACCAAGCAATCTACCAATGGCACTTGGTGAACCTGATAGATTTGAGTTCAACAATCCATTTCTAATTTGAGTTGCTAGGTCGTCGTCCGAAACAACATTGCCAGCATTATTGATAGTTATGTTTAAACTACCCATATTGCGAACTCCTAAACTGCTCATTTCTCCAGTTATTGCTTGATATTCATTTAAAGCAATTGGGGCATTAGCTAAAACACTTGCTGCATTTTGCTGAGTAACTTGAGCTTTAACTGTTCCTTGTTGTACGGGTACAGGAGTTTTGAATTGCAACATGGTATACATCTGAATCATTTTGGCAAGCAGGTTATCAATCTCAGAACCCCAACCCTCAAAAGGATTTAAGGCTCTTGGAATCCTAGAAATAGCCAAGGCAAGGTTAGTTGTCTGCAATTGACTTGCCGCTAATTGTGTTGCAAGTCTTTCTGCTTCAGAACCGTTTTCCTGAAGTATTGCCATTTGTAATTGAAGGCGTAATTTCTCGTCATCAGTAATGTTTCTTTGAAGTGCTGCAATAATTTGTATCTTATCAATATCAAACATTGAAGCAGCCTTTTTAAGTGCTGCTTCATCTGCCGCTTTTTTCTTAGCTGCTAATGCTGCTGCGTCTGTAAGTTTCTTTTGCTTGGCTAAAAAGGCAAGGTATTCTTTATTTCTTTTGGCTTGGTCGTCAGCTGTTTTTTGAGCCATTTCATAAGTCTTTGTGTTTGCTTTCCAAATTTCATTTTGGATTGCTAACTCAGTCCCTTTAACATCAAGTATGTATGCCCAGCCGTCGGTAACGCGCTTGAGCAAATCACTTATGAAAGGAACATTGTTTGTAAGTGTGTTTATTAAAGTTCCTGTTTTAATCAGGATTGCGTCAACAATATAACCAAACTTTTCCATAGCGTCGGTCATGCCACCAACGCCTCTGTTACCTGTTGCTTCTTGAAAAGCCATAACCAAACCTTGACCAACTATTTGTTTGGTGTCGTTCCATTGGTTATTTAATACTTCAATTTTGCCAGCGTAAGTGTCTAAATAAGCAGCTGAAGCCCCGCTGAATTGCTTGTTTAATTCGGCGGTAATCGCCACCATGTCGCCTGTTGCTAGAAAAGCCTTATTTAGTCCAAGGTCTAAATTGCCAAGTCCTCTTGTGTTTCCCGCATAACCCTTAGATAGTGCGTCAACAACTTCGTTCAAACCATTTGTGCTACCTCTTGAAACTTCAATGGCTAAGTTCAAACTGTCCATTGCCTGTTTAGCATTTCCAGTAGCTCTAAACAACTGAGTAAATGACGGAATCAAAGAGTCGTCTGCAATACCGCTTAATTTACTAAGGTTTTTTAATCCCGCCTCGGTATCGGGAAATGCCATGAGATTGCCAGTATTTTTTAAAGTGTTTTGTAAAGCGGCAGCAGCTCTTTCTGAATCTGTAAACTCCTTGACCGAAGCTCTACCAAACGCCACAATCTTGTTAACAGACAAGGCAACACCCAAGGCAAGTGCAAGATTTTTAGTGGTATTGGTTAATTTGTTTAATGAGGACTCGGCAAGTTTTGCGCCTTTATCTTTGTACTCCGAAACAATATCTATGCCAATTGTCATGCGGCTAATCCAAATCTGTCATTTTTCGTTGTGGTTTCAAATAAGTGCTCGGCTTTTCTAATTGCTGCAAACACCGCGTCTTGGACTTTTCCTTGGTCATCAACATAAGACTTAAATAGCAATCTACCTTTATCCATGCGGCTGTTTCCAATTTGTTTGAAGCCACCGTAAGTGCCTTGGATTCTCTGATTGAAATGCGCCCCAGCGTTAGGGTTATTGCTTTGAGATTGTGGGTCGCCGCCCCAGTTCTTGCGTCCAGCGGTTTCAATAATTGCACCCACAGCTGATTTATTTAGTAAGCGGTAAAGTCCAACAAATCCTGCTTTGTTTCTTTTGCCTTGAGCAACGCTGTAAGTTAAACCCTTTTTAACAATTAAAGGATTGTATTTTGGAAACGCTCTTAAATTTGGTGCCATCATTGTTTTGGCTTTAGTACGAGAAACAACAGGCTTACCTTGGTCTTGCCAATTTTCTAAACCTCTAATTGAGGGTTGTACTTTTGTTTTAGCGTCATCTGTAATTGTTTTTAAAGCAACGCGAATTTCTTTGTTCATTTGCTCGTACAAGTCAGGCGCAAGCTTCTTTAAGGCTTTACGGGTTTCAATTAAACCTTTTACTTGTACGGGCATTTTTAACCTGTTTCGCTTCGTCATTAAGGACAGATAGCGTTGCTCTAAACAATGCCCTGTCCATGTTAATAAACTCTGAGTGAGGAATTCCAGTCCTTATTGCTAAAGACGCCACTAAATAGTGGAAGGAATCCCTCGTTACCCATTTGGGGAGTCAGCGTCCAGAATCTCCACTTTAGCAATGGTTTCTAGAAATGCGTCCCCAAATGGTTTAACTGTTTCGCCTGAACGCCTTAGACATTCCCAAGAAAGCCAGTAGATGTCCGACTGCCTTTCTTCATCCCTAAACCGCTTGTGAAATCCTGTCTTCCAATATTGTTCAGCTGCATATTCAATCGCTGGTGAAATCTCATGTGTTGATTCCTCACCTGAAGCCTTGGTGATTTTTAATGCTAACAATTTTTACTCCTTAGAAAGTACCTGTGGTTGCAACGGCAACTGTACCGCTTACAGACCATGTTACATCAATTGTTGCTAAATCAGCGACAGAACCGTTAATGTCGGTAATTCCGTTGACTAAGCAAGTGGCTGTGTAAAGCTTGTTGGTTGCTGAAACCGCTGTGTTTTTATCTTGTAAAAAAACACAGGTAACATTTGTTCCGTAAGCAGCCTGAAGGGTTGCTAGAACATTTGTAGTAGCGGTGTCATTGAAAAAGCTGATAGTCACTTGACTATCCTCTAAACCCGCAATTCTCTTAACTCCAAGGTCGCCCATGGCGGTGACATCAAGTTCCGCTAGGTTTCTGTTGATTGTTACTGCACTTACATGGTCAGAAAGGTCAACTGAGTTAACCTTAACGCCTACTTTATTGTTTAGGAAAACAGCCATTGACTATTCCTCATCTTTCTTAGTGGTTGGTTTTGGCTTTTCTGTTTTTGCTACTTGCCCGACTTTTTCAAGCCAAGCTTTATCCTCGGAAGGAACATCATAAATTTCACTCATTTTTAACTCCAACTTGTCATGATTGATACGGACATTTCAGCTGTCAACATTTCACCCGCTACCCCTGACAAAATTGTGGGTGCAGATATTGTGCCAACACTTATATTCATTGTGGTAATGGCTGCTAATTTATTAAACACGCCAACCGCTAAATCCTCAATGCCAGCAAGATTTCCTTGGTTGTCAAACATTGGGACAATTAAAATTAACTTAAAATTTGCTTTAGGTGCAACAGTTGAATAATTATTATTGGTCGGTTCAATGTAGGGGTCAGACGGTTGCACAATAACTGAATTTGCAATAGGAGTGGCGGGCGGAAAAGAAAAGACCTGCCACTCCCCCGCGCTTATTAACGCGTTCGCAAGGGTTGTTCTGAGAGTTGTAACGGCAACTGTCATTATCCAACCAAGCTGTTAGGTGATAAGTGATTTGCTAACAAACCACGAACTCTTGCGATTAAAGTATTTCCCATGCGATAAGGACTTGGTTGAAAGTCAGGTGATATTCCACCTGCATTGCTTGCTTGTCTTGCTTGCCAAATGTCAGTTGCAATCATCAAACTGCTTTCCCTAATTTCTGGAACAGTTCCGTATGAAACATAATCTGTTGCTGCCACCGTACCAAAAGGATTTGTTGGGTGAATTGGTTCAACAGTTGAGTGTGAAGTAACAAAAGTTATTGAATATGCGTCTGAAGCAGTTATTGTTTTAGAACCATTGAAAGTCGCGCCGTTACCGCTTACCGTTACTACTTGCCCCACAAAGAAGTCATGAGGTGTATCAAAATATAAAGTGCCGTAACCAACAATATGAGAGTGTGCAGAATTAAATGCTTGGTTTTTCCATAGATAATCACTAACAATGTTTTGAGCAGATTGACAGACTTCCTCAACAACGCTGCTGGAATATAAACTTCCAATTCCAAGTGCGCTTCTTAACTCGGCTTCAGTAACCCAAGTAGCTGCCATGTGATTTCCTTTCTTTAAAAGTTAAGGGGCGAAGGCTTCCAACGCCCCTTAACACTTTTGAGTTATTAGTTAACTCAGGACTTGTTCCAACGACGGATTCCGCCAGCAAGTTTAGTTGCAATTGCGTAATATCCGTAAACTGCCACCTGCAAACGACCATTTGCAAGTGCTTCCACTCGCAAGGTTGTCTTAGGGGCTTCGTAGAAAGTAATTGATGAAGGATTAACAAGGAACATTGAATCATCACCTGTTCCTGAACCAATAAATGGGTCTACATAGTAGTTAGTTCCTAATACTGAACCAACAACTGATTGAGGTGAAGCAATACCAGCATTATTAACTGGGTTTGCAGCCGCGTAAATTGGACGCTTAGTTGAATCTTGCGCATTAAGTAGTACAGACCACCATGACGCATTTGAAACTAAGTTAGTTGCAAAACCACCTGTTGCAGCATAAGCAGCAGCAGCTTCAGTTGCAATAAATGATTGCAGTCCATCAGCGTCAGCAGTTGCAACAGCTGTTCCAGCAGTTCCAGTTGTTATGAATTGTGTAAACATTGCTTCGTCTGTTGCTTTAGCATATGCACGATTTAATTCACGAATTAACTCGTCATAAAAAATTGGTGATGACCTGTCCAATAATTCCCAACTTATGGTTTGTAATCCCGCAGCTTTTTTTACATCCACGGTTATGTAACCACTCGCCATCTCAGTTCCGCCAAGTGCTTCACCCTCTGTTGAGTTTGAATCAATTGTTGGTGCAGTTGTTAACTTAGGAATTGTAAATGACATGCCTGAAGTTGGAAGTGCGCCACGGCTTACCGCTTCAACTGAAGGTCTAACATCTAGTGTGTTAGTAATAAACTCAGTTAGGTGTGGTGCAAGTGTAAGACCTGTGTTTGTAGTTGTATCATCTGTTGCAAGAATTGTTTGACGAGCTGACTCATCACCCATTGCAGCTTTGATACTTGCCTCAAGATATTGACCTGAAGTCATTGGTGCAACGCGTGGCTTTGTATAAACCGCCGCTGTTACTGTTGGGCGAGAAGCTTCAACCGCTGGGGTTTCTACTACCTCGGTCGCAACAGGTGTATCGGTTGTTGTGTTTTCCACAATTTCCTCTATTTCTGTTTTGGTTTCGGTTGAAACTGCCTCTGTATTTTCAGACGCAGCAACGCTAGTTACTTCAGCAGATTTAAATGCCGCTGCTTGTACTAGCGAAACTTCAAGTAAACGGGCTGCGCTAACGCGATAAACTCCGTCTTTGTTTTTTCCTTTAATAACTTCAACTCCCACGCTCAAACCCGAACGAAGGTTTTCACTTGCCTCAATAAGGCTGTCAGTTCCACGAGTTGTATTAGAAACTTTAAACTCAGCAAAAATTCCAGTTGAATCCTCGGTCATATTTTTCATGCGACCAATTGGCTTTTTAGGGTCATGCTCTAAAAGTAATTTAACATTTTTAGGGTCATCTATTTGAATTGAGTTTGCCTCAAAAATTACTTTTCCTGCGCTAGTGTTTCCAATTTCATCACCATAAGGTGCAATCTTTCCAGCAATGATTCTGCGGGATTCTGAAGCTTCTAAATCTGCGCTAAAGTTAATTATTTCCATTTGGGCTTAGTTCTTCCATTTCTCTCGCTTGTTCAACGGTTATTAGTTCAAGTGCAAGCATTTTTTCAATAACTGCAAGTCTTTCCATTGGGTCGCTTCTTAAGAATCCTGAGTCAATATCAAAGCGAATTTCTTGTGTAACGGGTGACAGGTCGTCCATAGAAAAACGCCTCTCTACCGCTTGGATATAAGGCGCGAGAGTGAAAGAAACGAGCTGGCGTCGGTTATCTAATATGTTCTGATAAACCATGCTGTTATTCATATCGCAATTTAAATAGAACGCGTCAATGTTAAATAGTCTGCAAATTTGCGCACTCATATTTTGGAGAGCATCCACATACATCATATCTTTAGGAGAAAATGCTGTTGCTTGATATTCTAAACTTGAAGTTAAATAAGCAGTTGACCTTGTATCTCTAGCGCGACGCCAAGCAGACAATAATCCAGCAACTTCTTTCTCACCCATATCCGCGCCATTATTTTTAAGAATTCCCGCTGGTTGTGGAGTTGATGAAGCAACTGATACAGCTCTTTCTAAATCAACAGCTGCTTTAAGTATTCTTGCACCTGAAGTAAGAAGTGGGTCTTTACCTAATTGTATTGTGACCAAACTGCCAATTCCTGACATAGGTACGGCATTTCCATCAAGAAAATATTGGTCAACATAAGTGTTATCTTTATTTAATTCAACTGTAACTCTTGAGTTTCTAATGTATTCAAAACGAGAAGGTCGTCGGTCGTCCTGATATTCCTCAATCACTTTTAAATATGCAACAGAATACCAAACAAGGCTGTCCACAATCCAACTAAGGGTTACATTGTTTGGCGCATTTCTTTCTAATTGATTTACCCAAGGTAAGTTAGGAATTTCCTCACCAGTTGCTTTTGAATAAGTGGAAAGTTCCATGCCGCTAATAATTCCGCAAATAATGTTGCGTGCTTGTTGAACTGAAGGAACGGTAATTGCTTCAGCTCTATCAATTGTAAATGCAGAAAGTGGGGTGTAATAATTAAAAGGGTCGCCCATAACTGAAGGGGCTAGTTGAGCCGTAATATCTGTTTTTGGTGAAAGTCCTACTAAATCGCGGAAAAATCCCATTAGAGAATTATATCAGAA
>Ga0209298_10001548_pt1 | contig 14880 bp, 25 predicted proteins | sample S_140806_EF_Meta_FD_187325 | JGI IMG/M metagenome (GOLD analysis project Ga0209298, IMG submission 187325) | Freshwater microbial communities from Lake Simoncouche, Canada to study carbon cycling - S_140806_EF_MetaG (SPAdes) (version 2) | ecosystem: Environmental > Aquatic > Freshwater > Lake ...
GTGTTCTCTTGCTCACAAAAAACCGCCCACCCTTGCTTAAATTACATCTAGTGCAACTTGCAACTAAATTATCCTCAGAGTCCAGACCACCTAACCTTCTAGGTATCACATGATCAACTGTATCTGCTTCTTGCCCACAGTATTGACAGATATGCCCATCTCTCCTAAGTATTCTTTGTCTTATATTGCGCCATTGTCTGGTCGATCCACTATCTCTTAGAGCTGATCTACTCAATACCATCCCTTAATCTTATGGTGTGCTAAAGCATTACAAGGATTAGAATATCGTTTTTTAATATAATTCAATTGCCATTCAATTTGCTTGTATCCATTAACAGTTGATAACCATTTAGATCTACCTTGAGGAATACCATAATGACTACCATTCCGGGCTTTTGGATTCCATCTACTTTCCTTAAAATTTAACTCATCTAAACAATAAAATTGATCTAAGTTATTAAGATGTATGAAAGCCCATTGTCTATAATTATTAGTTGTATCAGCATGAACGGAATTAGTCTTTAGAAAGGCTATGTTAATGACAATGAACAGAGATATCACCAAACCAAACCTTGCGATCTTTCTGCTTCGCAGATCGCCCTTTCGCTCTAAAAGCGAATTTGCGTTTAAGGGTATCACATCACTCCAAATCTAATAACATTATCGCGTGTCTTACGCTTGTTCTTTAGTTGCAATCAATTCGCATGTATGACAGACCTGATCTACAAACTGCCATGATCCACATTTAGTGCATCGAATAACAGGCTCCTGAGTGTCAGTTGCTTCTGCTAAATTCTTTGTGCCAACGCAGCCACAATCCTTGCATTGATAAACCCTGAATCCCTCAGCTGTATTAAATTGATCAAGCCAAATGAATTCAGTCTTCCGACTGCAACCATTACATTTAAATTTCATCTCTTACCTGCCCAACCGCTACCCTTAAAGATTGCTGGAATAGCGGTATAGACACGATTTAATTCAAAGCCACATACTTGACAAAGAGGGATTTTGTGCCCCATTGGTAGATCCAATATGATACTCAACCCCTCTCGATCACATTCGTATTCGTAATTCGGCATTAAGGAATCCGATTAATTGCGTGGCAGGAATAGCATTGAAACAGATCGCCCTCATGAAGTAATCTGTCATCGTTGCACATATCACATACGATTGTTGTTGGCTCTACTTTGATCGCATCGTTTTCAATCGTTGCCATTAAGCCAGAGCCATCAATAATTTCTACATAACCCATTTATTCACCTCCTTCAAAATACCATTTACCATTAGCGGTAATCTTTGCCCATCGTGCATCACATTGATCTGGCTTTGCAGCTGAACAGACATAACCATAGTAAGGCTTACCAGTTTTTGCAGTTCCTTGTTTAAGGATCATTGCTCCATGTTTGCATTCCTCAACTGCTGGTGTATTAGATCCAATCTCAGCCACAACATCACCAATTGCCCAAGCAACAGGTTGTGGATCTATTGCATCTTTTACCTCATCATTAAAAGATGATCTAAGTGCATTTTCCACAGCTCTTGATCTAGTGTTTGGAGCACTATAAGAAGCAGGTTTGTTTTCTAATCGTTTGACCTTTTCCATCTCCTCACGACTTGGAGCGTTCTTTTCAGTCCCGATATTTGCAGCTTTAAAAGCAACGCCTCGAGCAGAAGTTTCACAATTCTCCAACGCAAAATCACGATTGACACCGCGATCAGATATGACTTCTTGCGCATGACCGACTGCAAATGGTTGGGCATCATCCGACTGCCTGTATAATTTGCAAATAACAATGAATCGAGTGTTTGATGCCTCGATAATTTCTGTTCGTATTGCTCCATCTTTATACCTTTCCCAGAATATGTTTGATCTTTCTTGAACTGTTGTGTAGTCGTCTAAATTAAAAGCCATTATTAATCCTCCCATTCAAAGTTAGCGTCTTGTTCGGCTTCAAGAATAGTTTGATATAAGGCGAAATATGCAATTCCGTCGAGGACTGAATCTTTACTTGATGGAGTTTCACTAAGCCTAGAAACCTTGACCAACGCCATACAAATTGCTGCTTGGTGTGGCTGGATTGGGAAATCCAAATAGGCAGACCATAAATCTGCAATTCTTTTGTGGTTGTGGTATGGATGACCATAGACACCTCCGCGCTGGTGGATCGTAGTAATAACCTCATCAAATAGCGATTCAGTTTTTGTCATAATCAAACACTTCATCAGATTGAACTTTTGTATTTATCAATCGTCTGTGTGATTGCCATCCAGCTTCTCTGCCTTTCCAATAACCATTCTGGAATGCAGTTTCTTTGATTTCATGGATTATCCAAGTGATTGTGCCTAGTCCTAAAAGGATCCAAGCCAGTTGTAGCATGTCTGTCTTTGCTGTCATGTCGCTCCCTACATATACACAGGCGATCTGTGCATACATAAAGTATGACCTAAATCAAGAAGGTTGGGTTAATTACTTTCGGCGTGTTTTATAACGATTAGATAAAGCCAAAACCCTCAACTGTATCGATATGATCATCAATCGTGCGAGGCTGATAGTCGGTTTCACACTCCATAAGACTTCCCAAGAGCTGTAAAACTTCCATCTTTGTTAATTGGGATCATCTGCACATTCATATTCTTGCCATCCCAATCCATGATTACGATGCCCATTTGCCAGTTAGCCAAGCCCTTTGTGTATGATGCTTTTGCTCTGTTCATAAGGTTGCCTGTTTCAACCCCGTAAAGGGGTCTGTAAGCCCCGTAGAGCCCCTCTGAATAGGCTGACATACCTAGTCTATGGGTATGACCACAAACTACGCTCTTACCTGCTTTCTTGGCTAGATTAAGGGCAGTCTGTCCAGCGTTAGGATTCATGTTGCCCTCATCGCCATGAGCCAATATCCAACCCTTTTCAAATTCAAAGAATTGTTTATGAAATGTAATGCCCATAGATTCAAAATCCATAAACTTTGCATACTGTAATTCAGGAAGGCTAATCAGCCCAGGGACTTTTAGTAAAGTATTATAAAGGCGATCAGTATGATTACTGCGGATAATATGTGCTTCTCGGCTGTGCTCTGTGAGATCCCAAAGAATCTCTTGAGTAGCTGTGCGGTCATCGCCCAAAGTTTGTTGATAAGCCAAAGGTGTTTTCTCAGCCCATCGGCTAATGGTTTGAAAGTCAATCTCATCGCCAACGCATAAAACGCTATCAAACTTTTCGCGTCGTGCGAGTTTAATAACATTTTTGACGGCTGCTTCATGATGGTATGGGATTTGTAAATCTGAAATTACCAGATATCGCTTAATCGTTTTCCTCATCGTCAGTTGGATCTATGGAAGGAATAATCCCTCCATCGCCTACGATCCAATCAGGAAAAGTCTTATGCTCGGTCATTAACCAAAAGGCGTGTTCTGGTGTAAATCCTGCTTTACGAGCTGCTTTATAACATTCGTGCAAAGCCATGTAATGCTGATCTATCTTGCTTAATGGCTCAGGAGAATGGCGAACTACGCGACGATTGATCTTTTTGCGTTTGATAGGTTTTCGTGTGTTCGCCATAATTAAAATTATGACTTACTGATTAAGACAAACAGATCATCGACACGCTGTTCTAATCTTGTTATTTGATCCTTCATACTAGAGCCACCATTAGGTCGCAGTTCGTTAAGCCAGCCTTTAATAACCCAACGCAGAGCCACTAATAAACTTGTTAATATGGCGCAACCGCCAACGACGATAGCGACCCAATCGTTTGGTGTCATTTCGCATCAATACCATAATTAGCTTCTTTTGAGGAAGTTGGATCAATGGCTTTGATAAATGGAGCAATAAGAGCGCCAAGCAAAACTGCATATTCAGGTTTAATATCTCCTACGATTGCAAGAGCCACAGTAATTCCAGAAGCTGCAACAGCTCTTAGATATGACTTGATTGCTGATTTGTGTTTTGCTGATAGTTTCATATTTTACCTCCGAGTAGTGGGATGTCGAAAAAAGAATTGTCAGAATCTCCCGAAGGGCTAAAAGAAATGTGGATGTGGTGTTGATGTGGATTAATCCCGTTGTAAGCAACAAACTTCCACCGACTTTTAGCTGAGCATATTTTACCATTAAAGATCAGATATGAGATGCGTTTCTTACGATCTAATTCAGCATAATTTCGCAGCTGATCAAATAGATCAAAAGCAACATTTGGATTTTTATTTAGATCCTTATCAACATCTATTGCACGAACCACGGCTGTTTTTGGGTCAGGATTATGATCCGACTTATTTCTGGATGCATGCCTAGCGTCGCCGATCCAACCATCTGATTTTCTATCCCTGTCAGGAAAACAGTCATCGATCTGCTCTCTTAGTTGAACCCCTGCTTTACAAAGATGGGGTTTCATGTTCTACATTCTCACAATCCCATTTAGCAGCTTTAGCATTTAATGTTGCTTCATCGTGGCATTTAGGAGATACAAAAATATCATCTAAAGGTATATAGATCATTCCTTTTCCTGCATAATTGCCACGGATATTTGAATGATATGAAGTGCGTTTGCAGACTTGACCCCTAAAGTTTCCATACCAAGTTTCAGTATCTAATCCTTCAATTAATTCAGTTTCATCAATACCTGTAATAACTTCGGTAACTTCGTTATCAGAGTTTAAGAAAGCGTAGTGTGCCATTATGCCCAACTCACATTTCCAGTACCAGCAGTAATTGTGGTAACTTTATTTGCACCAACTGTTGCAGTAGAGCCTGTTAAACCTGCGCCAATAGTTATTGTATTTGTATTTGGATAACGTAAAATTACTATTCCCGATCCGCCAGCTGGTGAGAAAATTGTTCCGCCACCTTCTCCGCCACCAACTCCACCATTTCCAGTATTGGCAGTTGCATTTGCTGGATTACCAGATGATCCTATGTTTGCGCCAGCACCACCTGCTGCATAAGTAACAGATGAACCTGAAATTGAATTAGCAGTTCCTGCGCCACCAGTTCCGGGTGTGCTTCCTGAAGCATTATTTCCAACCGCAGCTGAGCCTCCTCCTCCGCCGCCAGCAGATGATGCCGCATTATTTACGCCAGTTCCACCTGCATAACCTTCTACAGGAGAATATCCGCCATAATTTCCAGTACCTCCCGCAGTTCCTGAGTTTGAGTTTCCTCCGCCACCCGATCCACCTAAAAATGCGGCTCCCGACGAACCAGTATCTCGACTTCCACCTCGTCCGCCACCTGTTGTATTTGTTGAATTAAAGGTGGATGTATTTCCGCTAGTTGGAATAACGGATGTGTAAATACCACCACTACCACCCGCGCCAACTGTTACTGTGTAATTTGTAGCAAGATTAAGGGTTTGTGCTGAAAGAGTTCGATAACCTCCTGCGCCTCCACCTCCACCCATATCAAAACCGCCACCGCCACCACCTGCAACAATTAAAGCATCAACAGAAATACTGCGTGGATAATTACCAGCAGCAATAACTCCCAATTTTAACATTATGCAATATCTCCTGCGCAAAGCCATTCATCTGTGCCAATTTTAATACAAACCATCGCTGAGTATTGCAATCTTGTTTTTGGTGTTGTAGCAGTTGCTCCAGTTGATCTAATAGTAACTCCTGCTGATCCTGAAACAGTTACTTGACCTGCTCCAGTTTGTGCAATATTAATGCTAGTTCCAGTTGGAAAAGCAACTGAACTGTTCAATGGAATAGTTACTGCAATTGCTCCTGCGTTTGAATAAGTAACTAATTTATTTCTTAAATCTGCTAAAACAAAAGTATCTGATGTCGTAGTTACAGCTCTTAAAGTAACTGATGCAAAACTGGCATCAACAGCATTTCCAATGGTTCTAATGGCTGATGCGCCATCTTTAACTAAGTCTGTATCACTTGGAATAGTCCAAGCAAAGTTGGTGGTAGTAGTAGGCATTGTTCTCCTTTAGGCGATTATATTGGCGTTTGCCCAGTCTATTGTAGCGGATATGGTGTTCCAAGCCTCTCCAACAGGCACAGTATTCCATCTCATCGCCACTTGACTAAAATTGACTGGTGATAGGTTTATAGTCAAAAACAGTTCGTTAAATCCTGTGCTCCAAGACCATCCCTCAACATAACCTTCAAAACTACCATTTTGGATCTGAGAAGGTAGATTGGTTATATGGATTGGCTGACCCATAAAAATACCTAATAAAGCATCTCTGTCAGCATCATCCATTTCAGGATTGGTTATTGGAAATGTAATGCTGTCAAATGAAGGGTATGGATAGGCTCGAAGCGTAATGTATTTATCGGCTATTTCTTGAGCATCTGTTGCACTATGAATAAGCGATTGAATAGTTTCGCCCTTATAACCATAAGTTGCAATTGATGTTAAATCGGTTGCGGTTTTTTGAGATCCAAAGTTGTTGCCATAGTTAATATAAATGTCGTTGCGAATATCACCAGATCTTATTGATGCTCTAATACCTTGAGCAAGTGCATGATTAGCTGAAATCTCGGTGTAACCATTATCTAATAAATAAGTCTGTCTGTGGTCAGCATCGGCATAACCGATATTGCCTTGATTGTCCTCATACAAATATCCAAAGGCTGAGTTTGCTATATAAGAAGCAATATTATAAATAGTGTCTGGACTGCTATCACGATTTTCCATGACATAAAGACCAGGCTGATCAATTTCACCAAGTCCTAGATTTACAGCTTGAAGCCAAGTTTCAGTTGCAGAATATCCTGACCAAGTAGAAGCTGCTGGAACATCATTCCAAGTTCCAAGTAATACGCTGGAAAGCAAATCATAAATCTGATCGCCATCCTCATCCTGAGATAAAATTCCATTAGTAATTATCTTTGCTAAAGAAGCAAGGTTTCCCATCGCAATTAGTGTGTAATTAACAACAGTTGCAATTGATCCAGTAGCACCAACCTCAGCAGTAACATCGGTTATGTTGCCACCAAATAAAGGAATGTAAGTTCCAGAGGTATTTTTTACTTCTAAGGCTAAACTGTCATTAAGATCAAATGGCAAAGTTTGTCCAGATAATGCCACCAAAGTAATTTGAATAAATGAAGGATTTGGCTGAGAATAAATATCTGATCGACCAGAAGCATGAGTAATGTCGCTAATTGTAATATCAGTATATTCAGTTCCTGATACTGTTAATTTCCAATCAGGAGTGAATTGGGTCATTGTTGGAATCTTCTAATACTTGCACCATCAAGTGCAGGAATTGATCGTTTAGATGATTGAGTTATGGCTTTATTAACTGCTCTTGCTGCGCTCTCACTATCTAATGCTTGGACTGTAATGTTATTAACTGTGGTTCCAGCTTCTCTCCGATCTAAAGCAGTTGTTTGTGGAACGCTTATGGCTGCGGATGGAGCAATGTTTGAAATTGATCCGATATTAACACCTGGGATTATATTTACAACTCTAATTAACTCATTTGCAAGCGTTGTAACTAAACCAATTGCTTCTCTTAAAAATGTAATAAATCCTGAAATAATGCCTGCCACCACTCCAATTGCTTTTCCAAAACTCTCAGCACTTCTTTGATTTTCTTGTAATCCAGCACTTAATCCTTCATCCCCAGTTAGCCCTGCAATAAATGCTTCAAGCGTTGGAAGTCCAGTATTGTTCAAATAATCAATAAACTTTTCTACCTGTGGTAATAAAGCAACGCCTAGACTTTCTTTTGCCTCATCAAATCCAACTTTTAAACGATCAATCTTGCCTTGAAAAGTTTCAGCATTAGCAGCAGCTGCGCCACCATAAAGTTGAGATAATTTGTCCTGAACTTCGGTAAATGAAAGAGTTGATAATTCAGCCTTTGATAATCCAAGTCCAAGTCTGCCTAGAGCTGTCGTATTTCCATCTTGAGCACGACCCAAAGCATTTGCAACTGTTTCTAAATCAATTCCTTTACCTTTAGAAATATCTAAAGCAAGGCTTAATAATTTCTGGGCTTCAACTGTGTCTTTAGTTGATACGGCAAGTCTTTGGAAGGCTGGTCGAAGTTGATCATCAGCAACTCCTGTGGCTAATGATGTTTTAAGGATCATGTCCTCAGTAGCCTTTATTTGGGCATCAGTTGCCCCTGTAGCAGTTCTTAAAGCACTTGCTAACCTAAGTTGTGCTTGCTCATCCTCTATCGCAGCCTTGACCCCATCAATGGCTAATTTAGTGCCATAGGCAGCAGCAGCAACGGCAGCAACGGCAAAAGCAGCAGCAGCCTTCTTTCCAAACTCTGAAATCTTACTTGCGTTTCCTTCAACAGCTTTATCAGCTTCGCCTAACTTCTTTTTAAGATCATCGACATCGGCAAGGATTGAGAGTTTAAGAGTGCGATTACCAGTAGCCATTAAACCCATTCCTTAATAATGCGATCAAAACTTTGTTCCCACTTGTTAATCAATTCAGGCTGAATTCTGCGAAGGGTTGGATAGATAAACCACCCTCGACTACCTCTGCCTGACCGCCCTGAATACGAAGGGAACTGTTTGAATTTATTTGAACCAAACTCAACACCACCCCATAGGGTTTGTGTAGTAGCGCCACCTGAAAACTTTTGGCGTGCGAAACCATAACGGAACTCACCAATTTTGCTTGACTTGGAGATACTAACTCCATCGGCAACTCTTTGCGCAACTTTGCCAGCCTTTGTTCTTTGTCCAGCTGCTTGTTTAATTTCCTCAGATGCAAAATACGCCAAAGCAGCAGACTGAGTTCGAGCCTCATCCGTTGCTTGCTCATCCATGAGTTTGAATGCTTTGTAAATATCGCGGAGGTCGGCTTTGTTGTAAGCAATTGTTTCATTTGCCATGCCTCTCCTCCAATACTTCTATCGCCGTTAATATATCGCTTGCATCAACCCATTCACTCATTGGAATTCGTGTGGCAATTGCCAACTCAACCAATAACCTGCTTAGGCTTCCTGCTGGGTGACTTTTGGGTTTGCATCACCGACTTCTGCAATTGTGCATTCATCAACAATGTTCATCCAAGCATCAAAAGGTCTTACAGGAGTTTTAGAAGTTCGAACTAATGCGCTGTGAGATAAAAACAACATATCCCACATTCCCACATAACCTTCTGAACCCCACTTAGTTAAAACTTTACCTGTTTCCTTTTCCCATCTTGCAAACTCAGGCGGTTGGCAAATTACTGTCGCTTCCTCGCCTGAGTTATATTTAATTGTAAATCCAAGTTTCATTTTTTGCTCCCGTTTCTATTTTTTAACTAAATGTCTCTGTTACTGCTCCACCTGAAACTGTGAAAGTAAAGGAAACAGTTTGTGCATCAATTCCTGATCCACCAGCTGTTGGAAACTCTGGCTTTACTGGGAACGCAAATGATGCTCCTGTTGCTGCTACAAGTGTGATTGTAATATCTGTATCTGGAGCAGATTCTGCTGCTGCCCATAGAGCCTCACAAACAGAACTTGTCTTGCCCCAATCAGCTAACATTTCCAATTGGAATGTTCCTGAAATATTTGTGGTCTTGTAAGCTGTGCCATCAAGTGTCTGGTATTCCTGACGCTCATTGACCTTTGTTAAAACTGCGCTGGTTGCTTGTGCTTCGATGTCTGTTCCACCTGTGAAAGACAACGAAATATCGCGACCTGTAATTACTGTGGTTGCCATTATTTCTCCTTAGACTGTGCGTGTGTAGTAGGTAGATACTCGAACATCTGCAATAAGCAAAGTCGATGCTCCGACTGTGGTAACTGTTGGTCTTTCGACCGAGCTGACAATATATCCTGCTGGAATTACTGCCAGAACGCTTATGATTAATTGCTCGATATTGTCGAGCGATGCAGGATTGCTGTTATATGCAACTGCAACTGAAATGGTCATATTGACCTTTGCGCGAATGTTTGATTTATTTATTGTTTCAAATTCTAAGTATGGGCTATCTGGAACAACAACTACTGCTGGAGGAATTACTGTTTCAGGGACAAAAGCATAAACATTTCCTGCAACGCTAGATAATGCAGTTGCTAATGGTGTGCGAACTTGTTGAAGGATTGTTTCATTAGGCATTTATTGAGCCATGCTTTCAGTGTCAATATATGAACCAAGCAAACCAACGCACTTGTTAAATAATGATCGACCCATCCTAAATGGTGTTGAAGTAAAATCTACTCCTTCGATTTGTCCTCCGCCTGCAAGTCTTGCTTGGAAAACTTCGACTGAAACTGTGTAGCAGGCTGATTGAACAGCTGCATTTCCAACATAAGTTGATCCGCCAGAAAGGGCAGCAACTCCTGATGGGATGACATTAGCCTCAAGTAAATCGGCATTAGTGATTGATTGCGAAAAGGTATATTGTCCAAGATTATCTGCCAGCACAACTCTTGTTCCGTTGTAAGGTGATCCGCATCCTGTGATGACGACTGATTGTCCTTCGGTGAATTCATGTATCCCTAGTGTAGTAAAAGTGGCGACATTGTCTGACAAAACTGTTGATTGAATTGGGCTCTTAAATGTAACGAGCATTGGCAAAATAACTGTTTCTGCGGTATCAATAATTTGGTTTAGGTAAGTGTCGTCGTATAAGGATGATGACACACCAAGCACAGATCTCAACTGTGAAGCCGTAATTATGGTTGGCATGTCATCTCCTTTTTACTCCCATTTATAGCTGCCTACCAGCGGGAGCACCAGTAGGCATTAAGGGCTTATTTAGTTTTTGTTAAACCAAACTCCGCCACCAGCAAGTTTTACTGCTAGTGCGCCATAGCCATAATAAGCAACAGATACTTGACCTGTAGCTGTAATGTCTGAACGAAGTTGTAAGCGTGGGCTCTCATACCATGTGAAAGCATCTGGATTTACAACGATCATTGACTGATCTCCAGTTGTGTAGCCATCAAGTGAGCGAGAAACATAAAGATCCAAGCCAGCAACATTTCCACGAAGTGATTGTGGAGAAACTGCTCCACCTGCGTTTTGTGGTTGTGATGCATTGTAAATTGGGCGACCGCTATCATTGTAGCCCATGATATTTCCCCATTGAGTGCTATTCACAATTAAGTTGCGAGCAAATCCAAGTGAGCCTGAATAAACTGATGCAGCAGCAGCAGAAACATAGGAAAGAATTCCAGCAGCTGTGTTATCAGCTGTTCCTGTTGCTAGTGCGCAAGATGAACCAAGAACTGATGCGGCATAGGCATCTGTGGTCTTTGCGTAAGCAAATTCCATTTGACGAACTAACTCATCAAAGAATGCTGGAGATGAACGATCAAGAAGTTCAACTGAGAATGTTTGTCCGCCAGCAAATTTCTTAACATCAACTGAAACGAAAGATGAAGCCATATCGGTTGTGTCAATTGTTGCTGCTTCTGCCTCAAGAGTTGTTGTTGGAGCAGTTGTAATTTTAGGAATTTCAAAAGTCATTCCTGATGCTGGCAATACGCCACGAGATAATGCATCAATTAAACCACGATCAGCATTTGCAATGCCGTTGATGATTTCAGTTGATTGTGGTGTTGGAATTAAACCAGAGTTATTTCCAGTTGTATCAGCAGCCATTACATATTGACGGCTTTCCTCTGAACCTAATGCAGCACGAACTGAGTGCTCCAAATAAGTTGCTTTTGAATTGATTGGTGAGCGTGGCTTTGTGTAAGCAACTGATTGAGTTGCTACTACGACCACAGGCTCAGATTTAGCAGCTTCTACCGCTTCGGTTGCGATAGGAGCATCTGAAGTTATGTCAGACACTTTGTCCTCCTGTGTTGTTGTATCCTCAGCGGTTGCTTCGGAATTCTCTGCTGGTGTTTCTGTTGCAACTACGCGTTCAACGCGAGCTGATGCAATTGCGGGATCTGCGACCAAACTGACCTCAGATAATGAACTTTTTGAAATAACCATCGCGCCGTCTTTGTTATCCCATGCATCAACCATTACTCCGACAGAAAATCCATCGCGTAATCCAGTTGCTGCCTCCTCCAAAGCGTCATCCGCAGCGAAAGTTTTTGCCAGACGAAACACACCTTCTAAACCTAAATCTGTGGCAGTTATATCGACAAGTTTTCCTAAAGGTCTAGTTTTGTCATGCTCAAGCAATAATTTGACAGGCTTTGAGAAATCAATGCTGTCTTTACTAAAGACTGTCTTTCCTGCTGATGTATTTCCTGCTTCATTCCAACTTACGATAGTTCCAGAAATAGTTCTCTTGTTTGTATCGGCAGCGGTTATTGTAATTGGGAAATTAATCTTCATCGGATTAAGTCCTCCTCCTCTTGGATTTGCTCAACGCTCATCGCGCCGATTCGGTTTAGGATTTCATAAACTTGCGCACGCTCTAATGCTGAGCCACGCAAGAAATCATCAATATCAAATCGAACTTCAACACCATTTGGAACAAAATCAGCAGCTGATAATCTTTGCTCTATCGGAGTGAGAATATTTCTCAAGCTGAAATCAATAAGGGCTTTACGCTCCATAACAGTTGTGCTGTATGTCATGCTCGTAGTTTCAGCAGATACAAAACTTGCTGGGATGCCAACTGCTCTTGCAATTTCAGTTGCTAGATATTGGCGTGCTTCATTTAATTGTAATTTTTGTGGATCAAATCCTAATGCAGTTAATTCAACATCAGCATTTAAGAATGCAGTTGCTCTTGTGTTTCTAGCAACTTTCCAACTTTCAAGAAGTTTAGAAATTCTTTCTGGAGTAAGATTTGTCCCATTTGATTTTAACACCATTGTTGGAACTGGCTCTTTAGCATATAATTCAGCAGCCTTTTCTAATTCTTGTGCAGCTCTAATTGTGCGACCAGCGCGATTTAATACACCCTCATCTAATCCACTAAATACAATTAAAGATCCAATACCTGTTGCTGGAACATGCATTCCATCAACCATGTATGAAGTAATTTCAGTTTGATTTGCATTCAAGTTATATGTAACACGATCTGGAGCAACTCTTGTCCATGCACGAATGCGACCACCATCTGAACTGGAATAAGCGTCCAAGCAAATTCCATAAGCCACGCCGTGAAATAATAAATCCTCCGCAATCCATGCGTAAATTGCTGATCCTGCAACTCTTGGATCTGGTTGCATAATTACGCGTTGCGGTCTTAAATGTTCTTTTGTAAAATGATTATAAGTTTCAATTGGTAATGAACCAATTGTTGAGCAGATTATATTTCTTGCTCTTGCTACTGATGGAACTGACATCGCTTGTTCGCGAGTTGCAGTTTGCGCTCCATAAAATAATCCGCCCACAGCTGATTGCAAATTGTAAGGAGTGTTGGCAGCAGCGACATCCATTTGAATTGTTGGTGTCTGATTTGTCAGAAATCTATCGAATAATCCCATTAGCACATAATATACCATATATCCTAATTATCCGACTTGTATATCAATTTCCGTTTCTACTTGTGTCGCAAAATAAGTTGCTAGAGCAGAAGCGACAGCTGCACAAACTGCCACTCGACTTGCTCTCCTTCCGATGATCCATGACCCATCCCCATAGGGCAGTTTTGCAGCGGAAAGTGTTTGTTGGGTAAGTTCATCTTGCCCACCATGCTGTAATCGATGGGAATTTATTGCGCCCAGCCATCGATCACAACTTTCAGCATATATCGCCCCATCCATATCTGTAATGGGAAGTCCAGCAGGAACTAACCGACTTGCGACGGCTTGTGCAGTCCTTTTACTGTACGCGATAGTCTGAACATTATATTTTCTTGCATACGGCGCAATATCGTTTGCAACTGCTAAATCATTTATTGAATAATCATTTGACCAAGTGTGCAGTAAAACCAAATTAAATTTCTCGCCAGGCAGTTTTTGTGTAGCAACTAAAGCGCCAAATTTTCTATCTGGACTTAAATCTAATCCAAACCAAGTTTCTTTATCAGGATCTAAAGGTATTGGATCAGTCTGACATAATCCCCACTTTTGCGCATCAATCGCTGAATTGATTGTATCTACCCACTGGGCGAGTACCTCAGTTCGGACAATATCAGGCGGATCATTAATGACTGCTTTTAAGTTATCGGGATGAATTGTTATTCCCAAGGACGGATTGGCTTGAGCAAATGCCTGCCAGTTCATTTCTCCCGACGGAAGGAGAATTGGCGCATCAGGTTCGGCACTCCACTCAAACCAACCAATCGGATCGTTAGTTGTAGCTGAAACCAACGCCCTCTCACGCAGTTTGTTTAAGATTACTGAATGTTGATCTCCAGCAGATGAATAAATCCATACCTGCGGATTTTTAGCAGCCATCATTGAGTAACGCATTGATGACCAAGCATCCTCATCCTTATATTCGCGTAACTCATCAAGATGGATTGTTTCTGGTTTGCTTAATCCTCTAGCTGCATTGTTGGCAGCCTTTACAACAAACCGCCTATTTCCAAATAATTCAATTTCCTCAGCGCCATGTTGCCATCGGATTTTCTTTACTTCCTTTTCCAACTTTGGATTGGCTTCCATTAGTGCAACAATTTGGCGAAAGGTTTCCAGAGAAGTTGTAAGTCGGTGAGCTGATGCAAGCTGTAAGCCTTCGCCCCACACAAACATTCCAGTCAAAATCCTGAGCATCATCAAAGTGCTCTTACCTTGTTGGCGTGCCATGATCAATCCCAGTTCGGAATGCGCCCATCTACCATCTGGTCTGACCTTATGTCCATGAATGCAGACAAACTTTTGCCATTCCATCAGGTTGATGCCCAGTTCGGTAGCAAAGTCAATCATTTCTTGACCCTTTGAAGGTAAATCATTCAGTTTAGAGTGAATACGCGGTGTTTGCACACCTCCTAATCCTGAATAAGCCTGATCGCTTAGGATCTCTCCCGTTTTAAGATCTATCAATTCGATCCTGTCGGTTCGTGTCCGATTGAGGTGTTTTGTGGGTTAGAAAAGGAACG
>Ga0209298_10001552_pt1 | contig 14860 bp, 11 predicted proteins | sample S_140806_EF_Meta_FD_187325 | JGI IMG/M metagenome (GOLD analysis project Ga0209298, IMG submission 187325) | Freshwater microbial communities from Lake Simoncouche, Canada to study carbon cycling - S_140806_EF_MetaG (SPAdes) (version 2) | ecosystem: Environmental > Aquatic > Freshwater > Lake ...
CTGCGATGGTCGCATGAGCGGAACTGCTTACGGCACCGTTGTATTGCACGTTGCACCAGAGGCGGCAGCCGGTGGTCCACTTGGATTAGTTCAAACTGGTGATTACATAACTTTGGACGTCGAAGCTCGCACTTTAAATATCGATATCTCGGATGCTGACCTCGCAGCGCGCAAGCCAAATACCGCAACGGTGGATGGCTTCGCAAAATCTGCACGTGGATGGCAGAAGCTTTATATCGACCACGTAATGCAGGCCGATACAGGTTGCGATTTAGATTTCCTAATTGGATCTAGCGGAGAACATATCTCTCGCGAATCCCACTAAACATCTAATTAATCAGCGGCGCGCTTATATTTTCTAACGCTGATCGGAATAAATATCACCATGATGATAATCATGTAGATAAATGATGTGATCAGCGGGTTTTCGCTAGGGAATGATCCCGCGGTTGCACCGAATTGATTTTCCAAGCCAAAGAGTTCGCGACAAGCTGCCACCATTGTTGAAACTGGATTCCATTCTGCAAAGTACTGCAGCGCACGTGGCATTCCAGTTGTTGGCGCAAAAGCATTAGATAAGAATGTCAGTGGGAATGTGATGATAAAACTAACGTTTTGGACTACTCGGGCATCTGAAGCCGAAAGTCCAACATAGATTCCGACCCAAGAAAGTGCGTAACCAAATGACAATAAGAAAATAAATCCAATCGCAACGCTTAACGCACCCGATGTCGGACGCCATCCAACGATGTATCCCGCGATTCCCATGACCGCTAGAACAACGATGTTAAGTAAGGAATCCCCAAGTGTGCGACCCACAACTAAAGCAGATTGCGAGATCGGAAGAGATCTAAAACGATCGATTAAACCTTTCTTTAGATCTTCAGCTAACCCTGATGCGGTTCCCGCCAAAGTAAAGGCAACTGTCTGCACAAAGATTCCGGGCATTAAAAGTTGAACATATCCCCCTGGTTGACCTGTATCGATTGAGCCACCGAATACATAACGAAATAGTAGAACGAACATAACTGGCTGAATTGTTGAGAAGATCAAAACTTCTGGCACACGAGTTAACAAACGCAACTGCCGTTGCGTAATGATCATTGTGTCTTTGAAAGCGCTCATTTCTTAGCCTTCTTTCTGCGGCCAGTTGTGACTTCTTCTACTGTCGCCTCCTCGGCAGCATGGCCAGTAAGAGATAAGAAAACGTCATCTAGTGAAGGGCGTTTTAGACCAACATCGAGAGGGTGGATTCCTTCTGAATCTAATGAACGTAGCGTTTCGATCAGCGCAGTTGCACCAGTTGAAACCGGTGCCGAAATCATGCGCAGGCCTTCATCCAAAGTGGCTTTATTTCCACTGATATTTGCAACAACTTCCATAGCTTTAGCGATGTTATGCGCCTCGACCACAATTTCTAAGCGTTCGCCGCCGACCTGCTTCTTTAGCGCATCGGATGTTCCGCGAGCAATAACTTTTCCGTGATCGATAACTGCAATCTCATCTGCCAATTGATCAGCTTCTTCAAGATATTGAGTAGTAAGTAGCAAAGTAACGCCACCCTTTACCAATTCTTCGATAACGCTCCACATTTCCTGGCGACCACGTGGATCAAGTCCAGTTGTTGGCTCATCTAAGAAGAGAACTTTTGGCTTAACGATTAGTGAAGCTGCTAAATCAAGGCGGCGACGCATTCCGCCTGAGTAAGTCTTGATTGGGCGCTTTGCACTTTCGGTAAGTGAAAATCTCTCAAGTAATTCATCGGCACGAGCGATGGCTTGTTTCTTACCAAGGTGATAGAGCTGGCCAAACATAACCAAGTTATCCCAGCCAGTTAAAATCTCATCAACAGCTGCATATTGACCTGATAAACCAATTACTTCACGAACTTTCTCAGGGTGCTTAATTACATCAATGCCACCGACCATCGCGTGACCTGAATCTGGGCGCAATAGAGTTGCCAAGATGCGAACACATGTTGTTTTACCGGCACCATTTGGTCCAAGCACGCTTAATACAGTGCCTTCTTCAACATCAAGAGAAAGGTGATCTAAGGCACGAACTGCGCCATTGCGATAAGTTTTTACTAGGTCTTCGGCGATAACTGATTTCACAGAGTAAACTTACCGCTATTGGATTATTAAATACATCCACAAAATGAGCACTTCTGAGAGGCACCAATGTCTAGCCATGGCCCAGTAAAAGAGCATACGCACAAAGAGATCATGATTATCTTGAGCGGCCTGATGACCGGCATGCTCTTGGCAGCCCTGGATCAGACAATTGTTTCAACAGCCCTAAAGAGCATCGTGGAAGATTTCAATGGCTTAAACCATTACACCTGGGTAGTAACTGCATACTTGCTCACATCAACTGCATCAACGCCTTTGTATGGAAAAATCTCAGATATTTACGGACGCCGAATTGTTTTCCAATTCGCGATTGTTACATTTTTGATCGGCTCATTTGCCGCTGGTGCGGCACAGAACATGTCGCAGCTAATTGGTACACGTGCAATTCAAGGTCTTGGCGCAGGCGGCCTTATGGCACTTACTTTCGTAATCATCGGTGACATTGTTCCGCCGCGCGAACGCGGCCGTTACCAAGGTTACTTCGGTGCTGTCTGGGGACTTTCATCTGTTGCCGGTCCGCTGCTTGGCGGTTTCTTCTCAGATCACGCAACCATTCTTGGTGTTACTGGATGGCGCTGGATTTTCTACATAAACATTCCATTTGGTATTGCAGCACTCGCTATTACTTCTGCGGTCCTGCACATTCCAAAAGTTAAACGCGACCACAAGATTGATTACTTGGGTGCCTTGTTGATGGTTGCTGCGGTTTGCTCAACCTTGCTCGCAGTTTCTATCTACGGTCCAGAACGCGGTTGGGGCAACTCAACAACACTGGAATTCTTATTTGGTGGAATCGCGCTGACCTTTATTTTTCTTTACTGGGAAGGCAAAGCAGTAGAACCAATTCTGCCTTTATCGCTATTTAAGAATCACACGTTTTCATTAACGTCGGCACTCGGTTTCATCATCGGTGCAGGCATGTTCGGTGCCATCGTGATGTTGCCTCTTTATCTACAGGTAGTTAAAGGCGATACCGCAACTGAGGCTGGCCTTAAGTTGATCCCATTCATGCTCGGAATCGTTTCTACTTCTATTTACAGCGGTAAAGCGATCACCAAGCACGGCCATTACAAGCGCTTCCCAATTATCGGAACTGCTGTTATGACCGTTGGAATCGTGTTAATGGCAACGCTAAACGCCGAAACTCCATTCTGGCAGTTATCAATCTATGCAATTTTGGTCGGAGCCGGCCTTGGTTTATCAATGCAGACAATTGTTATCGCTCTACAAAACTCTGTGGACTTTAAAGATATGGGAGTGGCAACAAGCTCAAATACTTTCTTCCGCTCACTTGGTAGCGTTTTTGGAACCGCAATCTTCGGGACAATTCTGACCAACCGTTTGGGACATTACCTGACCGATAACTTCAATAAGTTGGCAACAACAAATCCTGAAGCCGTTGCAGGCTTTGATCCCGCTAAGTTGGAAGGCATCCAGAGCAACACTGCTGTTCTCCAGACCTTGCCACCTGTTATTCAAACAACAGCACTTGATGCTTTCGTAAGCTCTTTCCATATTGTCTTTCTAACTGCGGCGCCAATCACAGCTGCGGGATTCTTGCTTGCGCTATTCCTTCGCGAAACTCCGCTACGTACCAATAAGGATTACGCGGCGGCTCGTGAAGAAGCAGCCGGCGAAACACTCGGATAATTCGAATTGATCCCAAAGACTAAGTTCACCAATCCTCTCGCAGAATTTCCGCGCGAGGTTGGTGTCCTTATCTTTGCTTCTTTCTTCGTAGCAGTTGGATTTGGAATCATCGCACCAACGTTGCCTCTGTTTGCTCGATCCTTCGGTGTAAATAACGCGCAAGTTGGTTCGATCATTTCGGCCTTTGCTTTCGCCAGATTTGCTAGCGGTTTAGTTTCAGGAAAACTTGTAGATTTATTTGGAGAAAGAATTGTCTACACAACTGGGGTCGGGTTCGTAGCGCTCTCTTCTTTCGCTGCCGCTTTCTCTCAAAATTATGAGCAACTATTGATTTATCGGGCAGCAGGTGGACTTGGTTCTTCTATGTTCTCAGTTGCTGCAGGATCGATCATTTTGCGTGCAACAGATGATTCCAAGCGCGCGCGTGCGCAATCTCTTTACAACAGCAGTTTTCTCGTTGGAATGATGGCTGGACCAGTTATTGGTGGGTTTCTAACGGCAATCTCTCTGCGAGCACCGCTCCTTGTTTATGCAATTCTTTTGGTTATCTCCAGCGCTGCTGGTGGTTTCTTGCTTCGCAACTCTGTACTTGCTGCGCGTCCAACTGAGAAAAAAGCACAAGATAAAACTTCAATCAGAGAAGCTCTTTCAAGTAAGCCTTACTTAATTGCCTTAACCATCTCTTTCTGTAGCGCGTCCGTTCTTTTTGGAATGTCTCGTTCAATACTTCCGCTCTTTATGGTCGAAGAAATGAAATCAACTGCTGGGTATCTGGGACTTGGTTTCACAATTTCATCTGTGATTCAGGGTTTACTCTTAATTAAAGCAGGCGGACTATCTGATTCAAGAGGGCGAAAGTTTTCAGCACTTATGGGCACATCACTGCTTGCCATTTCAGTGCTTGTATTAGTTGGAACCGTTAAGCCTTGGATGTTCTTACTCTCGATGGTTATTGGCGCCTTTGGCTCAATATTTCTTTCTTCGACAGCGGCAATTGTCGGCGATGTAATGAAAGGCAAGGGCGGACAGGTAATTGCACTCTTTCAAATGTCGGGCGATGCCGGTGCGATGGTTGCGCCAATTGCACTTGGTTTTATCGCCGATCATTACGGTTTCCGGCCAGCCTTTGCAGTCAGTGCGGGACTTATGTTTATCGCCGTAATCGTGGCAACAAAATTGCCCGAGACGCGGAGTTCGCATCTCGGGCAATCCCGTTAATTTCTTTCCTTAGTCACTGTTGCGAAGAATCGAGATCAATCTCAAAACTTCCATGTACAACCAAACAATTGTGACCATCAAACCAAAGGCCATACGCCATGACTCTTGCTGTGGCGCTCCTGCCGCAATAGTGCGTTCGATCTGATCGAAATCTAGAACCAAGAAAAATGTTGCAAGAGCAACACCGGCAACAGCTATGAGTAACCCAAGTTGTCCGCCTGGGAAACCAGTAAACAGTGTGATGATGCCGAATACGAAGTAACCCATCAATGCACCAAGCATGATGCGAGTGAACTTAGGTGTTACGCGGATTTTTCCGCTGCGGTATGCCACCAAGATTCCACCGAATGCACAAAGCGTTCCGATGACTGCTTGACCGACAATTCCTGAGTAAGCCTCGTTGTATATACGGCTGATTGTTCCGAGTGCAAGTCCTTGCGCTGCTGCATAAGCAATGATCAGCGGCACACGAACTTTCTTTGAAAAGATATTTACCATTGCAAGAACAAAACCACCGAGGAAACCAACCATGGCAAGTGCTGGGTTATTTGCACCCCATGCAAATGAACCGACTGCAACCAACACAGCAAACAAAGTTGCGGTGCGCATAACAACGTCGTCCATGGTCACGTGACCGGTGCGAAGTGATGATGCAGCTGGTGCTGCGTAAGTTGCTTCAAGTGAATCGGCATCGAGACGTGTTGCATCCATCTGAGCAAAGCCACGATTCGAACGATTTAGAACTGGATTTGAACTGCGCACTAATTTCCCTTTCTAGGAAATCTCTCCCCATTCGGGGCGAGGTAGGTAGCCCTAATTTAAGGGCATATTCCTGAGAATTTCATTTCAATTTTGGGGCCACGCAGGAGTCAGGGCTATTTTTTCTTGTATCCAGCAGGACATTTAGGGCTTACTGCGGTGACCTTCTTAGTTGTCTTGCCTTTCACGCAAGTGATCGAGGATTTCTTGATGATTGTAGAAACAGGAACTGCCGATGCAGTCGGGCTAGGGCTCGCGGCAGGTAAAACTTCTTCGGCAGGTTTTGATTTAGAGACAGATAGTTTGATGGTGGGTGCGCTGTAGTGGAATCCACGTGCGTGTACGACAAGGAATCCTTTTTCAATTTTGAATAATGTGGATGCTACTTGAGCGGATCCATCGCTATTTACAACTGAAACCTCAACTTTAGGAGCCTTTGAAATGTTGTTTTTAGGCCACATACAGTCCATCCAGGCAACCGACATATAAGTGCTAAAAAAACCGGTTGCAATGCTGCCAGTTGATAGAAGATGAGGAGAATAAATCGCAAACTTCATTGTTTCGTTATCAGCTAAGAAAGGTATTCCTCCTCCATACGCGTTGTGCGATGTCACCGGATAGCCGAATTTGCTACACCGGGTATCTCCATACGAACCACCTGGTATCGAACTGGCGTGATCAATTAAAAAATACAAGCGGACATTTTCTGAATCTGACTTTGTCATTTCTGAAGCTTGGTCAGAAAGATCCACAAGTGAGCCTCCAGAGTAATTGGTTCCTAAAAATGGTGAACCTACATATGTATACCTGTGCCCATTTGCGATTTTTTCGTCACTATATTCGGCATTTGATGCCATTAAAAATGAAGCAACTGGCACTACCCAGGAACTTCTAAAGACATACTTAAACTTGATTCCAGAATTTACATCTTTATTTAGTAAATTAATGAAGCCGAAGTCCATCTTTGGTTGCAATTTGTAACTTACTTGCTGCCCTTTGTAGTTTTCGCCATTAAGAAGTCCATAAGTACTAACCTCACGAGTTGTCCCATCAACGTCGATAAAACTCCACGTAGAATTACCGAAGTCAGATACTTGGTTCATCACGTCTGTATAGCTACCTGTAATAGAAGAAATTAACTTTAACTTATTGGATGTTCCATCTGGAAGAATTGCTTCTAAGGACTCGATGCAGGTTAAATTACTTGGAGATTCACAAAGCTTGAGCGCCATGCGGCTATTTGTATTCTGAGGAATTTCTACAAAAGGCAGCGTCTCGGCAACGGCCGGCGCTAAAGTATTTAATGAGAGTGCAAAAGTCATAAGAACGCTAAAACCCGCTCTTCTCATTTGCTTAGTGTAGGCACTTTAGGAGATATTTCGAGAGCGGTCGTACAGATACCTACACGCTTAAAATTAACAACCGGGGTTCTGATTTGGCCCAATTGTTGAGGCAAGCGAGTAAGACCTTTGCTCGGACTATTTCTGCCAATGGCGGATTATGTGATCACTTGCCTTCATTTGGAAATATGAAGCCAGTCCTCTAATAAGTGAAGTTTGTACATAGGAGAAAGCCCAAAGAATAAGAACGATAACCCAATAAATTAACTTTCCCCAACCTGGTCCTGGGATGAAAAATCCCGCCGCCAAAAGAACACAGGCTCCAATTACATTTAGTATCTGAAGTAAATTTCCAATGTTTTCAAAAAGTGAAGCATATTTAACAGTTCTTTGCGCCGCTTCATTTCCAATACTAATTTGTTGCTCAACAGTCTCCGCTTTTTTGCCAAATGCAGCTTTCTTAAGTTCTGGATAGTTGTACTCAGTCTGATCATTTGCGCCCGTTAATTTAGAACTCAAAGTCGGGTCAGACTTAATAAAGTCAGCGCGTTCAGGATTAACCTTTTTATTGCATCTAGAGCAATCGCCATTCGCTTCAAGCCAAGGAGTTCCACATTCGCAATAAGTTTGGTTAGTCATGGTTCGAGCCTAGATGACTCTTGTGGAGTTATCTAGGGGTTTCTCTACTTCTTTTTATAGCCTGTTGGACACTTTGGGCTAACTGAGGTGACGGTCTTCGATTGCTTGCCTTTGACGCAGGTGATTGACTTTTTATTCATTACCTTGGATTGCTGTGTAATTCTTACTTTTATTACGGGGTTAGAAAAGTTAAAACCATAAGCAGCTAATTTCAACCATCCATCTTTTTCGTTTACCAAAGTCGTGGCAATTGAAGTTTGATCGCTACCCGTAATGGCAACGGAAGCCGATACAGGAGCACTGCTAAACCCATATAAACAGCGTGCAACTTCACTTCTCATAACTAAATCATAAGTTCCGGTTGCTAATGTAGAACCATCGGGTAAGAAGTGCATCCCAGCTACTTTGTAAATTAGAGTTCCGTCAGAAAATGAGGGAGACCCGCCTTCATAACCCATTGAATTTGTGGTTACGATTCCAATCACTTTGCTTTTATCATTAAGGCAATTGTTATCGTTACCCATAGTTACGGATTGAATTGTCCAATAAGTATTACTTCCGATGGCTTTGTCACCAACCTTAGGCCGGAAATAATCAATGTATTCAAATATTGATCCGCGATTAGAGCTCTGCGGAGTAGTTTGATTTGATTGACCGTTATTCTGCCACCATTGATTTTCCTGAGCATTAAGGTCGGATCTATTTTTGACATATCCCATAGTTGGAACTTTTACTGGTTCACCTTGCAACATCACCACGTTGTTTGTCGCACTAAATCTATCAATTGAGATAACAGGATCTTTTAATCTGCCACGAAACCATCCAGCGATCGAATTAACAACCCGCACCTTTAGTCGAAACGTTTTTTGTGCGTCAAAATCAATCTGAATGCCCGCCGAGCCGTTCTCATTTAAGAAATATCTACCGTCACTTCCCCAGGCAATTCGATTTGTTGCCGGTAGAGCTGGATCTATTGTCGGTCCGCGAAAATCACCTGGAACTTCGAGAAATGGGGTTATAGAGAAAGAAATGTTGTTTATTTCGAATTTTGAGGCGCCTGGCCAATATCCCAAGCCATAGCTTGAACTAACGAGATATTTAACCTTTGAACCTGCATCAATATTGGATTCATCCCAAATCAGCGCAGTTGAACCGCCCGGGTAACCTAATTGTTTATCAGATGGAATGCTCATATTGCTTCTCAGGTTCCGCAAAAAATTTGCGGATTTGAAATTCTTACCATTAATTGCAATCTCAAATGATTCAATACAATTCTCTTGATCTTTGCTTCGACAAAAATCTAAAACCGCATTTCCAACCACGCCACTTTCACCTGCTTTGGACCCGGCTCCGGTTGATGGTTCACATTCAGGGTCACGGACAGAAGTACAGTTCCGCCATTCACCACGTTTATCCGTGCCGGTTACCGCTGCTGGCTGTATCGCTAACGCAGATACCGTCGCTGCCGCTTCTTCTGCGATAGTAAAAACGGTCTCTCCCGGATTGCCGATTCCCCGAAAACTAAATGCTTCATTCGCACCAAAAGCGGCAGTAGGGAAAAGCAAGCAAGCGGAAAGTGAAATTACCAAAAGCCGTCTGAACATCTTGACCCTGTTCCCTGATGCAATTTGAAGTCAATGATCTAAGTATAGATTTGTGCCCCGAGTGGGGGTCGAACCCACACTGGGAGGATTTTAAGTAACTACTTCGAGTAACGAGAAGCATTTCGAACGATCAAGTTAGCCAGTCGATCCTTTCGAGCCTGAATCTCTGCCATCTCGACGTCGATTGCCTTTTTAATTGACGTATAAGTGGAGCGATCCGTTTGCGGTAGCTTTTTAATGGCTGCGGTAAGAGCTGCTTTGTGCTTACTACCTTGCGGGATGAGGCCAATCTCAATCAGGCTATCTGAATGGACAGAGGCGAATTGATCCGAGGCGATTTTGCCAACTACTTCATATTTTCGGGCGATTTTTAAAACTTGGCTGAGGTCTGCGCGAGAGGTTTGCGGCAAGGCAGCAATTTCTGCCTGAACCGCTGCAATATTTTCCGCGGTTACTCCATAAATTTCAGCTTTGGTAAACATCTCGAGGTTCACTACTTTAGAACTTTTTACTGAATTTGTAATGTCAACACGAGCCGCCTGCTTTTCAGCTTCACGTTTTATTTCAGCCGCTTTCTGCGCAGCCAGAACTGCTGAATCTATCTCGGCTTGGCTTGCTGGCATTTTTATTGATGCCGTTGCGCTAGATGCCGATGATGTTCCCACCGAGTTGGATGCAGTAACAGTGAATGTGTAAGCAGTCGAAGGAGTGAGTCCTGTGACAGTGATTGAACCGGATCCAGATTGAAGGACACGTCCGGTTATCGACCCGGGAGTTGAAGTAGCTGTATAGGTTTCAATTGTTGCGCCACCATTACTGGTTGGCGCGGTAAAAGAAATGGATGCACTCGTTGGCGAAAGAGCAGTTGCAGTTCCAATTGTCGGCGCGTCCGGTGCGGTAACTGAAGTTATCTTGCTTACGTTGTTTGAGCCAATATTTGCTGTATAGATATTACCGGTGCTATCGATAGTGATTCCAATTGGGTTAGAACCTGTTGTTCCCAAGATTGAAGAGACGCCTGCTGGAGTAATTTTGCTGACATTGTTTGAGTCGTAATTTGCTGTATAAATATTGCCAGCGCTATCGATAGTGATGCCCCTGGGGTTGGAACCAGTTGTTCCCAAGATTGTAGAGACGCCTGCCGGTGTAATTTTGCTGACATTGTTTGAGTCGGAATTTGCTGTATAAATATTGCCATCACTATCGATTGTGATTCCATAAGGTTTAGAACCGGTTGTTCCCAAGATTGTAGAGACGCCTGCTGGAGTAATTTTGCTGACATTGTTTGAGTCGTAATTTGCTGTATAAATATTGCCAGCGCTATCGATAGTCATTAGCCCAGGTCTAGAACCAGTTGTTCCCAAGATTGAAGAGACGCCTGCTGGAGTAATTTTGCTGACGTTGTTTGAATTGAAATTGGCTGTATAGATATTGCCAGAGCTATCGATAGTCAGTCCAACAGGTTTAGAACCAGTTGTTCCCAAGATTGAAGAGACGCCTGCTGGAGTAATTTTGCTGACGTTGTTTGAATTGAAATTGGCTGTATAGATATTGCCAGAGCTATCGAAAGTCATTGAGCGCGGATCTCTACCAGTTGTTCCCAAGATGGTAGAGACACCTGCTGGGGTAATTTTGCTGACATTCCCCCCAAACATATTGGTCGTATAGATATTGCCAGAGCTATCGATGGTTATTTCAATGGGGCCAGACCCCGTGGTGCCTAGGATAGTGGAGTCTGCACTAGCGGGTGAAATTCCAACTAACGATGCCAGCAGAGTAACTGGAACTGCAAAGGACATTATCTTTTTTCTAACCTGCAGATCCAACACCCGAGATTTTTTCATCTGAAAACCTTAGGGGAGTTAGTATTGAAAAGTGCTTTAAACTTGCAAAATCAAGGTGAATTATTGGGTTGGATTTGTTCCTTTTTCGACTGAACCCAACAATTAATCCGGTAATTTGCCCGTAATCGTGTTCTTTGGCAACCATATTCAATTTAGTTGAAATTTCTACAGCGGTAGTACAGATACCTACGCGCTGAAACTTAACAACCGGGGGTCTTCTTTAGCCCAATGGCAGAGGCAGAGGAGTGCGAGTTTTGCTCGAGCGCAGATGATCAGGGGCGAAGCGAAGTGAGCACCTGTTTATCGCCTTCAAATCCTCCAGCAGTTATGTATTAATTGTGTATGAATTGAAAAAGCAGTGATTGCAATTGCTTTCAATTCGATAGATAATTTACGCACGAAGGTAAGTAAATTGATTACAACAGTGCCCCGAGTGGGGGTCGAACCCACACTGGGAGGATTTTAAGTCCTCTGCCTCTGCCATTGGGCTATCGGGGCGCACGGTCTCCCGAGCGCGCTGAGTCTACTTCAGAAAGTGGCAGGGTCAGAATTGGCGATTTAAAGCGAGAACTATGCGGCTTGACGACTTTTTCTCAATGCCAGTACCGAAGCAAGTCGTTCTTCTCTGATTCGGATAACAGCAAGTTCTTCATTAATTGCCGCTGTAATCTTCGTGTAGTCATCGCGTTGCGATGCAGGCAATGAACGAAGTGAGTTAGTAACCGTAGTCTGATAGTTTTTTGGGATCAGCCCAACTGAACTCAAGTCATTCGCAGTTACTGTTGAAAATTTATCGCCTTGGCTGATTGCATCGAGGATTCGATACTTTTTAGAAATCTTCTCCACCATCTTGATATCAGAGCGATCGGCCGAATTCATCGCCATCAACTCCTTACTAATCATTGGAAGATTCTTCTCGGTAACCCCCGAGATTTCAGCTGCAGCAAATTGCTGAATGGTAGGCACCTTTGACTCAGAAAAGCCTTTAGTAATTTCAGTTCTTGCCGCCTTCTTTTCCGCTTCGCGCTTTGCCTCGGCAGCCTTTTGGGCAGCCAGTGCGGCGGCATCAATTTCAGCTTGGTTCGCCGGCATTGTTATGGAAACCGTTGCACCTGATGCCGAAGACGTTCCAGCACTATTCGATGCCGTAACGCTAAATGTGTATGCCGTCGAAGGCGTCAACCCGGTAATTGTGATCGATCCAGAACCAGATTGAAGAACGCGACCAGTGATTGAGCCAGGGGTTGAAGTAGCTGTATAGGTTTCAATTGTTGCACCACCGTTACTTGTTGGCGCTATAAAAGAAACAGTTGCACTGGTGGGTGAAAGGGCGGTTGCCGAGCCAATTGTTGGAGCATCGGGTGCGGTGACTGCAGGGGATGCCACGGCGATAAGGCTTGTAAGTTTTACATTCGTCCCACCTAAGGTCACCGAATACGTACCTGCAGTTACGTCTCTAGTCCCACTATAATGTGAAGTGTAAGTAGCAGGCATAATAAATGTCAGTTGTGTTGCTGTTCTATTTGATGTCGTAACTCCAAAATATGCAGGACCTGACAAGTTCAAACTTGTTACAGAGGAAAGATTGCTTCCTGTGACGGTGACCTGTTGACCTATTACGACTGGGCTAGGATTAAAACTTTCCACCTGGCTATTAAAGTTGACCATAAATCTTCCCTGAGCATCATTGTAAAACATCAGTTGATCTGAAGTAGCAGAGGTTAAATTCATCGTGAATGAATCGCCCGTTCCAAGAGAACCTGTTTGAAAGGTTCCGCCGAATGTGTCGTAAGCACCACTTGTAGTTACTCCACCAATAGTCTTTGAATAAGTCCAAGTGGAACCTGATCCAAAAGCAACCTGTAAGCTCGCAAGGGTTCCAAAGGTATTGCAGCCATTTGGGTTTGTAATCGTTACAGAATTGACCCCATATGCCAATACGAGATCTGAGTTGCTGCTATAACTGCACGTTAGAGCTTTTGTAGTGGGCACGGCTTGGCTAAAGTTAATGCCGACTAAGTTAATTGCTAACGTGCTTAGCACAAGGACCAACACTCTGAATTTTTTCATTTGAGGAGACTATTGGTCACATGTATGGCAAAAGTCTTGAAATAGTTGTATCTCAGGTGAAATTTATTTTGAGGGGATTGCCCCTCTTACAATTGAATCCAACATCTTTTCCGTTAATTTGCCTGTAAATGTGTTCTGTTGACTGGGATGGTAACTGCCAATAATCATTCTTTTGATTCCATCTATACCGACAAATGTGACAGTTGCACCATGGCCGAACTTTGGCTTTGGCTTTGGAATTTCGCAACCAAGTTCTGTAAGCGTTGCAAGCAGCGTCATCCAAGCCAAGTTTCCAAGAGCAAGGAAAGATCTGGCAGTTGGCATCAAGAGTGCGATCTCGTCCTTATAGAAAGGTGCGCAAGTATTTTTCTCTTCAGTGCTGGGTTTGTTATCAGGAGGCGCACATCTAACTGCGCAGAGAATGCGAGTGTTAATTAATTGTTGGCCATCATCTTTACTTTTGCTGGTTGGGATCTTGGCAAGACCGTTTTTGTGAAGTGATTTGTAGAGCCAATCCCCTGAGGAATCACCAGTGAAAACTCGTCCAGTGCGATTGGCACCGTGGGCACCGGGTGCAAGACCGAGGATAACTATTTGCGCATTTGCGGGGCCAAAGCCAGGAACCGGCTTACCCCAGTACTTCTCATTTTCATACGCTTTACGTTTTACAACAGCTACTTCTTCGCGCCATTGCACAAGACGTGGACATTTCTTACATTTAACGATTGCTGAATCCAAAAGATCGAGCGATTTATACAAGCGACCAAGCCATTCCATCGAGAATATCTGATTCAGATGCGACGAATTCAGTGGCGCCGGTTGCGCGCATAACGCGTGAGAGCACAAGTGAGCCGGCAGAGATCACGTCTACGCGACCTGGGTGCATATAGCCGAGAGATTCGCGTTGTGTGCGAGTCATTTTGATAAAGGCTTGTGAGACTTGATGAACTTTTTCAGTTGGAATATGCGAGAGATGAATTGCGTATCGATCATATTCAGGAAGATCTAGCGCTGCTGCTGCAACAGTTGTTGCGGTTCCGGCAACTGCGATCAGCGTTTTCGCTGTTGTGATTGGAACGATCTTTGCCGCTTGTGCGATCGCTTCATCAATATCTTCTGTTGCTGCAGCCACCTGGCCTGGATCAGGTAGATCGCCTGTGAAATGACGCTCAGACATACGGACGCAGCCAATGTTTACACTCTTTGCTGATTCAACTGATTCGGTTCCAAATACAAATTCGGTAGATCCGCCGCCGATATCAACAACAAGAAATGGTCCATCGGTGGCTGGCAAATCTTTAGTTGCACCCATAAAGGAAAGGCGCGCTTCTTCCTCCCCTGAAATAACTTCTGGGCGAATACCTAAACGCTCAAATACGCCTTCGATAAATAGATCGCGGTTGGTGGCATCTCGTGTGGCACTTGTTGCACAGAAGCGAATCTTTTCAACGCCACGTTTTGCAATCTCGGCCGCGTAAATATCAACGGCGGCGAGTGTGCGTGCGATTGCATCCGGATGGAATTGACCTGTCTTATCAACGCCTTGTCCTAGGCGGACAACTTCCATCAAACGAGTTACTTCACGAAAGTTGGAGCCGTCGATG
>Ga0209298_10001553_pt1 | contig 14856 bp, 11 predicted proteins | sample S_140806_EF_Meta_FD_187325 | JGI IMG/M metagenome (GOLD analysis project Ga0209298, IMG submission 187325) | Freshwater microbial communities from Lake Simoncouche, Canada to study carbon cycling - S_140806_EF_MetaG (SPAdes) (version 2) | ecosystem: Environmental > Aquatic > Freshwater > Lake ...
ACTGCCCAAGCCTCTACCGACTTACCGATCCGCAAGGCAAGGAGCGCCTGTGGGTCTTCGCCGCGCGCACCTTGACCGATAAGGAGAATCCCAAGCTCATCGAAGGCCGCCACGAAGGCTTTATGCCCCGGATCGTCAGCGAGGACGATGGCAAGACCTGGCGCGAGCTGCCGCCCATCGGAGGACGCATCTCCAAGGAAGACCCGTTCCGAAATGTCATGACTTTCTCGAGCGTCGTCCGGCTGAAGGACGGCTCAACCCTCGGCATGTTCCACCGTGGCTCCGGCATCGGCGAAGAAGGCACATTGCAGGTGTTGCAATCCATCACCCGCGACGGCGGCTTCACCTGGTCCCAACCCACCATCGCCTCCGATGGCACCAAACTCGACGGCAAGCACCCGTGCGAGCCGTACGTGTTCCGTTCGCCGGACGGCAAAGAACTCTGCTGCCTCATGCGCGAGAACCGACGCAGTGGCACCAGCCTCGTCATGTTCAGCCAAGACGAAGGCCAGACTTGGTCGAAGGCAGTGGACGCACCTTGGGGGCTAACGGGAGACCGACATCATGGGCTCCACCTCTCCGACGGTCGCCTCGTAATCGTCTTCCGCAACGCCTCGCCGAACCCCAAGGACAAAGGTGGTTTCATTGCCTGGGTCGGCACTTATGACGACATCAAGCAAGGCAAGCCTGGCCAGTATCGCGTGAGCCTACTTAAGACCTTCAAGGACGGCTTTTACCCCGGTATTCACCTGCTTCCCGACAGTACCATCGTCGCCACCACCTACGCCAACTACCGCAAAGAAGACATCGGCTGCTCCATTATCAGCGTTCGCTTTAAGATGAGCGAGATCGACGCCCTGTCGCATCGCTAAACGCCAAGCGAAGACCATGAAACTAATCCTCCGATTTTCTTACGCCCTCGCCCTGCTGGCTTCCCTACGCGTCGTCGCCGCCGACGACCCTGCGGGCATCGCTTTCTTCGAACAGAAGATCCGCCCGGTGCTCGTCGAACATTGCTATGAGTGCCATAGCGCAAAGGCCAAGAAGCTGAAGGGCGGGCTTTACCTGGACTCCAAGGCTGGCTGGCAGAAAGGCGGCGACGCAGGTAAACCAATCATCGTACCCGGCAAGCCCGACGAAGGTCTCTTCCTCCGCTATATCCGACACCTCGAACCGGACATGGAGATGCCTCCGAAGAAGCCGAAGCTGGCCGATGCGATCATCGCCGACTTCGCCACCTGGATCAAGGCCGGCGCGGTCGACCCTCGTGACCAGACGACCGCGGAGGTCAAGCGCGCCGACAAGTCGTGGTGGTCACTGCAACCCCTCTCCAAAGATTTCAAGCACACCGACATCGACGGCTTCATCGACGCCAAGCTCGCCGAGCAGAAACTCACCCGAAGCGCCCCTGCCAAACCGCAGGCGCTCATCCGCCGCCTCAGCTATGACCTGACCGGACTCCCACCCTCCCAGGCCGAAGTCGATGCCTTCGTCGCCGACCATGAGGCCAACGCCCGCAAGGCGACCGAAGCCCTCGTCGACCGCCTGCTCGCCTCCCCTCGCTACGGCGAACGCTGGGGCCGCCATTGGCTCGATGTCGTCCGCTTCGGCGAGAGCAACGGCGGCGAACGTAATTTCGTCATCGATGACCTCTACCCCTTCCGGGATTATGTCATCCGTTCGCTGAACGAAGATAAACCGCTCGATCAGCTGATTCGCGAACACCTCGCCGGAGACGTCATCGGCAAAAATCAGCCCGCCGTCGAGGTCGGCAGCGCCTTCCTGGTCGCCGGCCCCTACGACGATGTATCCAATCAGGACCCCATCGCCAAGCAAGTCATCCGAGCCGCCACCCTTGATGATATCATCACGGCGACCAGCGGAGCCTTCCTCGGCCTGACGATCAACTGCGCCCGCTGCCATAACCACAAGTTCGACCCCATCCCGACCGAGGATTATTACCGTATCCGCGCGGCCTTCGAGGGCGTCGTCCATGGTCGCCGAGTCGTGGCGACCATGGACGAAATAGTCGCATCCCATGCCGCCACGAAACCGCTCGCGGTTGAGCGTCAAAAAATCGTCGCCGAACAAGCGAAGATAGAGACCGCGCTTCAATCCAAGGCTAAGGCCATGCTCGCGACCAGCAAATCCCTCCGAGCCAAGGCGGACCCACTCCTTACCGAAGAGCGCATTACGCCCGTCGACGCTAAGTTCGTCAAACTGACCCTGTCCGCCACCTCAGCCAACCCGCTCAGCGGCGTCGGCGGTCGGATCTCCGAGTTCGAAATCTGGAGCGACGAACCGACACCGCGTAACGTCGCCCTCGCCTCCACCGGCGCCAAGGCCGAAGGTGCCAAGAGCGCCACCGCGGAAGATTTCCCCACCGCCTACAGCGCTGCCCTCACGATCGACGGCGACGAGGGAGCGCAGTGGTACATCGGCAATCCGGCCGAACTCGTCATCACCCTCCCCCGCGTGGAGAAGATCTCCCGCCTCGGCTATCGCACCGCCAAGGGACGTATCGTGCGAGACAGCTCGCAAGGCCCCATACCCTGCGAATATGAGATGTTCGTCTCGCTCGACGGCAAGGAATGGAAAAAAGTCGCCGACTCTTTCGACCGAGAGGCTTGGTCGCCGGCGCACGCTTTCGAACGCGTCCGCAAGAAAATCACCTCACCTGACGAAGCCAAGCGCCTGGCCGACCTAACCCGTCAATTGGCCAGCGTCGACAAGCACATCGCCGCCTTACCCAAACTGACGAAGATGTGGGTGGGCACACATACCCCCGACCCAGCGCCGACCTTCGTCCAGAAAGGCGGCGACCCCACCAAACCGGGCGCCCAGGTCGTCCCGGCCAGCCTCGCTGTCCTCGACCTCGTCACGAAGCCCTACGCGCTCAAGGCCGACGCCGACGAAGGCGAACGCCGCGTCGCCCTCGCAAATTGGATCACCCAGGACAACCCTATCACCGCCCGCGTGCTCGCGAATCGCCTCTGGCATTACCACTTCGGCACCGGCCTCGTGGATACCCCGAGCGACTTCGGTTTCCTCGGCAGTAAGCCCACCCACCCTGAGCTCCTCGATTTCCTCGCCCAGCGACTTGTCGCCAGCGGCTGGAAATTGAAGGCCGTTCACCGCGAGATCGTCCTCTCGCAGACCTACCTGCAATCCGCTGACTTCAATCCGGTCGCCGCACGTGCCGACAAGGATGCCCGCCTGCTCTGGCGCTTCCCGCCGCGACGCCTCGGCGCCGAAGAGATCCGCGACACCCTGCTTGCGACGGCAGGTCAGTTGAAGCTCGAGCCCATGGGCGGCCCCGGCTTCCGCCTCTATCGCTATCTAGTCAATAATGTCTCCACGTACATCCCGCTCGATACGCAGGGCCCCGAGACCTACCGCCGAGCCGTCTACCACCAGAATGCCCGTGCCAGCGTCGTCGACGTCCTGAATGACTTCGACCTGCCGGACATCGCCTTTGCGGCGCCCAAGCGGGCCAACACCACCTCCCCCCTACAGGCCCTCACTCTGTTCAACAATAGCTTCACGCTAGATATGGCCAAAGCCCTCGCCGGCCGCCTCGACGGAGCTGATCCGATCGCCCAGGCCTATTCGTTCGCCCTGCAACGACCGCCGACGTCCACCGAACGCGCCGCCGCCGAAAAGCTCATCGCCCAGCACGGCAAACCCGCCTTCTGCCGAGCGCTCCTCAACAGCAACGCGCTGATCTTCGTGGAGTGAGCGGCGCGGATACCTTTCGCCTTCACATCTCGGAGGTTTCTGCCTGTCTCGAAGCATGAGCCTAAACTACTCATTCCTTTCGACGATCCTGATAACGCTGGCGGCCGGCGTCTCCTTCGCGGGACCCATCCTGAAAGACGGCTGGGACGCCAAGCAAGCTGGCGACAAGGTGATGGCGGGGATGATCAAGGTCAGCGCCGCCCAGGTCAAAGGCGCCCACGATGCCGACCTCGTCCTGGTGGGCGAACGCGCTTACGTGGTCGAACACGACAACGACATAAAACCCGGCCATGGGGCCGGCAACGCGCAGTACTGCGTCCTGACGGTCATCAACCTGAAGTCGATGCAGGTGGAGCGAGTCATTCCGATGGCCAAGTCCACCGAAGCCTTCGCCAATGTTAAGCTCCCTTCCGGAGCCTGCTTCGTGCCCCGCGTCATCCGCCTCGACGAACACACCCTCCGTTGCTACTTCGCCTGCGAAGACCAGAGCGGCCGTCGCCAGTCGCAGACCTGGTATCGGGATTTCGATCTCCGCGCGCAGGCTTTCTCTCCCGACATCCACAGAGTGAAGCTGAAGACCGCCGACGGGGTCTTCGATATGGAGCCCCGCTACTTCCATGCGGATGCCGCAAAGCAAGGGTTCAAGGAACCGGCCAAGGCCTTCGGCCTCTACCTGCTGGACTCCTTCAAGCAGATCGACGGACGCACCCTCCTCGCGATCAACAACTTCCCGGGTGCCCAGAACGCCTTGGCGACCCTCAACGAAGCCCGCGACACGATCGAGGTTATCGGACACTATAACGACCCCGCCGAAGCCCGCCTGACGGAATCCTCGGTCAATCGGCTGCCGGACGGGACCTGGATGGCCATCTGCCGCAGCGAGAGCGGCAATCGCAACTACCGGTTCGTCACCAGCGCCGACGGCAAGACCTGGACCCGCGGCGAGGAACGCCCCTTCGTCAGCAAGGGCAGCAACGCCAAGCCCACCTTCGATAAGTTTGACGGCATCTACTACCTCGGCTGGCAGGAAGCCTCCAAGATCGTGGACGGACACGGCGCCGGCAGGTATATCTTCAACCTGGACGTCTCCCGAGACGGCAAGACCTGGGAGGGCAAGTACCGGTTCGAATCCAACGATTCGTTCCAATACCCCACCTTCCGTCAGCACGACGGCTCGATCTGGTTCACCGTCACGCAGGGCAAAGGCGGAAGCACGGACCGGATTATGTTCGGTAAGCTGGAGTGACCCCTCTCATATAACATCCTCCGTCCTCAGTCTGGCCTTCGCACAGCTGCTCACCGGACTCTCCGCCGATTGCTCTCAAGCCGACAACCTATCACCCAATTCGGTAAGCCCGCCTTCTGCCGCGCCTTGCTCAACAGCAACGCGCTGATCTTCGTGGAGTAGGATACTGCGAAAAGCTATCTCAACCCTACATGCGCATGATTAAAACGCCTAGGCCATGAAGACATAAAGCGATCAAAAGCACTACCCAGAATGCCCGCCAACGCTTGGCCGATTCAAATTCGTCAGTCGCACCGATGGCAGAGGCTCCGACTAGACCGGAAGCGGCCAAGACACACGAGCCCGCCAAGATGAGCACCATGCCAATTACTTCGCCGGACTCGTTCGAGATGGGTGTCCCACTTTTTTGCGAGTAACTTAAGGCGGAACCATTGGCAATTTGACCGACGAACGAGACGAGGCAACTCGAGGAAAAGCCTACGCAAACCCCAGCAATCGCGAAGAAAATTGCCCCCCATTCCCGGGACGTGGTAACTTTCTTGGGAGGCCTTTCCATAACGACATTGTTGAGACGACAATTAGGCTATTTAGTCAACTTGGTTCACGCCACCTCAACCTCATTTAATCAATGTTTCATCGATTTCGCTTGCTCCTCGCCCTCTTTACGCTGGCAAACGCCTCGCTCTTCGCCGCCGAGACCTTCGAGGTCGACGGGTATAAGTCCGTCATCCACCCGGCGGCCAAGCCGGCCGACGGCAAGCCCTGGCTTTGGTATGCGCCGGCGCTCAAGGGGAGCGTCTCGATCGTCCAGCATAAGCTCTACGCCGACGCCTGCCAGAAGGCGGGCATCGCCATCGCCGGCTACGACCTCGGCGAAGTCCGCGGCGCCCCGAAGAGCGCCGCCCAGTTCACGAAGTTCTACGACGAGATGGTGAAGCGCGGCTATTCGCCCAAGCCCATCCTGCTCGGCCAGAGCCGCGGCGGCATGATGACCCTCACTTGGGCGTTCCGGAATCCGGATAAGGTGAAGGCCTGGATCGGCATCTACCCGGTCTGCAACCTCGCCAGCTGGCCGCTGAAGAATTCGAAGGTGCAGACGCTCGGTGATTTCGAGATGACCGAGTCCGAACTCACCTTCCGGCTCAAGGAGTTCAATCCGATCGACAACCTCGCCGGCCTCGCCGCCGCGAAGGTCCCGATGTTCGCCGTGCATGGCGACAACGACGTGGTCGTCCCCCATAAGGACAACACCCTCCTCCTCAAGGAACGTTACGAAGCCCTCGGCGGGAAGTTCACGGTCAAGATCATCCCCGGCGAAGGCCACAAGGTCGGCCCCTCCTTCTTCGAATGCCCGGAACTGGTCACCTTCCTCTTAAACGAAGGAAAATAAAGCTCTGGGGCTAAGGTAAGGGTGGAACTCCGCCCGCCCGATGGGGTTGTCTTAAGGAGACCCCATGCTCCGCCTCCTTACCCCATGCCTTGCCTTGCTGGCGGCCAACCTGGCTAACGCAGAAACCCGCGACCTCATTTTGGTCGCCGGGCAGTCCAACGCGGTCGGTTTCGACGCTTACGCGGAAGAGCTCCCGGCCGACCCGAAGGACGCGGCGACGATGTTCTGGTGGCGCGTGGGCGATCCGCCTCCCGACGAATTCGACGGCACGAGCGCCCGCCAGTGGACGACCCTGCAGTTCCAGCCTCGCACCCCTGCGATGTCCGGCGACGCCGCGAAGAAGACCGGGCGTCAATACGGCAACTTCAACAAAAAGACCAAGGGTGGCTTCGGACCCGAGATCGGGATGGTCCGTACGCTCGCCACGAAAGAGTCCCGACCGCTCGCGGTCATCAAGACGGCCTTCAGCGGCACGTCCGTCGCCGCCGATTGGAACGTCGGACTGCCGGACAAGGCTGACGCCTGCTACCGCGCGATGATTGATGAGACCAAAGCTGCGATCGCGGCCGCGAAGTCCAAGGACATCACCCTCCGCCCCCGCGCGTTCGTCTGGGTGCAAGGTGAGAGCGACGCCAACGCGAAGGATGCCCCTGCCTACGTGGCCAATCTCTCGGCGATGCTAAAAAGCCTGCGCACCGAACTCGATGCGCCCGACCTGACCCTGCTCCTTGGCGTCAACACCCGCTTCGGCAACGGCAAGAACCCCTTCATGCCCAAAGTCGTCGACGCCCAGAAAGAGGTCACCGCCACCGTTCCGCGCACCCGTTACGTCGATACCGCCGGCGCCGAGACCCTGCCGCCCTCGCACACGCACTTCACCGCCGCCGGCACGCTCGAAGTCGGCCGCCGTTACGCCGAAGCCCTGATTTCCCTCGAACAGACCAAATGAAAAAGCTCCTCACCCTCGGCCTCCTGGCCGCCGCCACCTTGTTTGGCGCCGATACTCCGCGGAAGCCCAACGTGATCTTCATCCTGACTGACGACCAAGGCTGGGGTGACGCCAATTTCGCCGGGCATCCTTATGTGAAGACCCCGAACCTGGACCGGCTGGTCAAGGAAGGCACCTGGTTCCGCCAATTCTACGTCGCCGCGACGGTCTGTTCGCCCAGTCGTACGGCCTTCATGACGTCGCACTACCCAGCGCGCCACCTGGTCCACGGGCATTTCTCCGACCATGCCGCGAACGCCGCCCGCTCGATGCCCGATTGGCTCGACGCCGACGTCACCACCTTACCCGACCTCCTGAAGCAGGCCGGCTACGCGACGGCCCATTTCGGCAAATGGCACCTCGGCGGAGGCAAAGGTGCACCAGCCCCCGAGGCCTACGGGTTCGATGTTTCCAAGACGGTAAACTCCAATGGGCCTTCGCTTGGCGATGAAGGCAAGGAGCCCTACTTCCGCGCACGTTCAACAGCCATGATTGTCGACGAGACGATCGGGTTTGCGAAGGCCAACAAGGACAAGCCGTTCTACGTCAATATGTGGACGCTCGTCCCGCACGCCGCGCTGAAGCCCACGCCGGAACAGCTCGCGGTCTACGCGGAACTCCAGCCCAAGGCCGACGATCCCGCGTTCGGCGAGTGGACCCGCAAGTATTACGCCAACGCCAAGGACCTCCGCTCGCAGATGCAGGTCTTCTGCGCTTCGCTGACCGACCTCGATACCCAGATCGGCCGCCTCCTGGATTCCCTCGATGAGCTCGGCCTGACCAACGACACCCTGATCTTTTTCTCCAGCGATAATGGTCCCGAAGATTATCGCGTCAGCAACGCCGCCAACGCCGGGGTCGGCAGCGCCGGTCCGCTGCGCGCCCGCAAACGTAGCATGCACGAAGGCGGCATTCGTACCTTCGGCCTTGTCCGCTGGCCTGGCAAGGTACCCGCGGGACGAGTCGAAGAGAACGCTATCACAGGCGGCGTCGACTTCCTCCCCACCATCGCGGCTCTCGCCGGCGTGAAAGTTCCTGCGAACCTCGCTCCTGACGGCGAAGACAAGTCGGCCCTCTGGCTCGGCGCCGCCGCCACGCCCCGCCAGGCACCGCTGCATTGGGAATGGATCTCAGGCGTCCAAGGTGCGCAGGACGGCTACCAGCCACCACCCCTCTGCGTGCGCGACGGTGACTGGAAGCTCTTCGTCGACCATGCCGGCAAGAAAGCCCAGCTCTTCGACATCCCCAAGGATCCGGGCGAACACCAAGACGTCGCCACGCAGCACCCGGAAGTCGTCAAAGAACTCACCGCCAAGGCGCTCGCCTGGGCTAAGACCCTGCCCGCCAGCCCGGCACGCGACAAGTTCATGCAATCGGGAGCCCAAGCCAAGACGCCGAAGAAGGCGGACGCCAAACCCAAGAACACGCAGGACCGCCCGAAGATCTTCGACAGCTGGGATAAGGATAAGGACGGCTTCCTCTCCAAGGAAGAATATGTCCCGCACATCACCGACCAGGCCGACGCCCCAGCCCGCTTCGTCCGCTTCGACAAAAACAATGACGGACGCCTCTCGAAAGAAGAGTTCGTGCGCGCTGGCAACTAAGACTTCCCCATGAAAATTCTCACCCTGCTCATCCTGACCGCATGCGCCACACTTGGCGCCCAGGAACCACCCAAGACCAAGGCGAAGGCCCCGGCCAAGAAGGCCAAGGCCGCTGCGCCCAAGGCCGACGCCTACTCGGCCTCACTGCCCAAGCCCACGCAGGCCGGCGTGCGCTATGGTGACCACGAACGCCAGGTCCTCGACTTTTGGAAGGCAGAGTCAGCGACGCCTACGCCCTTGGCTTTCATCATCCACGGAGGCGGCTGGGTCGGTGGCAGCAAGGAGCGCGGGGTGTCCGTTGCCGACGTCGACACCCTGCTCAAGGCCGGCGTCTCGGTCGTTTCCATCAACTACCGCCTCATCAAGCGCGATCCCGCGGTCGATACCGCGCCCGCCGTAAAGGCCCCCCTGCATGACGCCGCCCGCGCCCTGCAGTTCGTACGCAGCAAGGCCGCCGAGTGGAACCTCGACAAGACCCGCGTCGGCGCCGCCGGCGGTTCGGCCGGAGCCTGCTCGAGCCTCTGGCTGGCCTTCCACGATGACCTCGCCGACCCGAAGTCGACCGACCCCATTGCCCGCGAATCCACTCGCCTGACCTGCGCGGCCGTGACCGGCCCGCAGACGACCCTCGATCCGGCGCAGATGAAGGAGTGGACGCCAAACAGCAACTACGGCGGTCACGCCTTCGGCTTCAAGACGTTCGCCGAGTTCCTCGCCGGCCGGGAGACCATCCTACCGCTCATCGCCGAATATTCGCCTTATGCGCTGGTGAGCTCCGATGACCCTGCGATCTACATGACCTTCAGCGCCCCGCCCGCCATCGGACAGGACGAGAAAGATCCGACGCACACCGCGAACTTCGGCGCCAAGCTCGCCGAACACTGCGCGACCAAGGGTGTCTCCGCCGAATTGCATTATCGGGGTCTTGCCAACCCGAAGCACGCCACGCCGACGGACTTCCTGCTCGCGAAGCTGAAAGCCGCCAAATGATCCGGTTGCTCGCCATCGCGACCCTGCTGTGGACGAGTGCGCCTGGCGCGCTCGCGGCCGAGTCTCCGCCGCCCAACATCGTCTGGATCATCGCGGACGACATGTCTCCGGACATCGCGGCTTACGGGTACGCTGGCGTGAAAACGCCGAACCTCGACCGACTAGCCACCGCAGGAAGACGCTACGCTCGAGCCTATGCTACCGCTCCGGTCTGCAGCTCCTCCCGCTCGGCGTTCATCCTAGGATGTTATCAGACGACGACCGGGCTGCACCCGCACGACACGGAGAACCCGCAGCCGCTCCCGGCTCCCTACAAGCCGCTGCCGACCCTCCTCCGCGAAGCGGGCTGGTTTGTCACCAACTGCGCCGCGCCCGGCAGCCAGCGCAGCGGACGCACCATCACCAAGGGCAAGACCCACTACAACTTCGCCCACGACCCCAAGGTGCTATTCAACGGCGAGGATTGGCGGAAACGTCGCCCGGGACAGCCCTTCTTCGCCCAATTCCAAATCACGGAACCTCATCGGCCCTTTCCCATTCCCACGCAATACGATGAGGTCGCCTTGGCAGCCATCAAGCTCCCGCCGAATTATCCCGAGCACCCGCTGAGCCGCCGCGACTGGTATGCGTATGAACGCAGCGTCGAAGTCGTCGACCAACGCGTCGGCGCCATCCTCGCTCAGCTCGAGGCGGAAGGCGTCCTCCAGAATACCTTGGTGATGTTCTTCGCCGACCACGGACGTCCGATGCCTTGGGGCAAACAATGGCTGAGCGTCGAAGGCCTGCAGGTTCCTCTGCTGATCCGCGGACCGGGCGTGACGCCTCGCAGCGTGGAGACGGGTTTAGTCAGCCTCATTGATCTCGCCCCTTCCGTGCTCAAGGCCGCCGGTCAGCCCATTCCGGGCTGGATGCAGGGTCGAGCAGTCCTTCAAGGGGCGCCGATGGATCGTCCTTACCTCTTCGCCGCCCGCGACCGTTGCGGCGACGCCATGGACCGCATCCGCGCCTTGATCAGCCCGGACTCCTTGCTTGTCCGAAACCACCTGACCTCGCTATCGCGACTCAACTGGTCGAGCTACAAGGAAGACAGCTATCCCGGCATACCTCTCCTCCGCGTTCTGCAAGCTACCGGCAAACTCGACCCGTTCCCCGCTCGCTGGCTCGCGCCGCAGCGTCCTGAGTTTGAGTTATACGACCTCAAAGCCGACGCGTTGGGGGTCCACGATGTCTCCGCCGATCCTGCGAACGCCGAAACCATCCGCAAGCAAAGCACCGCTTTGACGGCTTGGAGCGAGATATCCCAAGACCAAGGCCTACGCGGCGACCCCACGACCGAACCCAGTCTCGCCGAGATCCAGAAAGCCAAACGCCAGGACTACCGCCGCAATTGGACGCGGCGACTGGGTAAACCTGAACCCACCGATGCTGAGCGGCTAGCCTGGTGGGAGAAAAGCTATGGCCTCACGCCAACACCCCTTCCTCAATGAAATACGCCTCTATCCTGACCCTGCTCGCCGCATGGGCAGCCAACGCTGGCGCCGCCCCTGACACCTTCTCGGTAAGCGAGGACTTCGGCGCGACCTTCGACGCGAAGAAATTCATCACGCCGCTCCCGAACAAGAATACTTCCATCCGTGATGGCGTGATGTGGACGTACGGTTCCAGCGGCGGCAAGTATCCGCCGATGGTCTACCTGTCGCTGGCCGGCAAGGACCTCACGATGTCGTTCCGCTACCGCCACCTGGATAAAGGCGGCATGCTCTGGCTTTTTGTCGACGGCGATGATGGCTACGGCTCGGTCGATCATATGCTTCGCGTCCGCCTCAACCGCGATTCCGTCGTGCTCGAGGTCGATGCCCATTCCCTCGACCCCAAGCACCCGCTACGACAGAACACCCGGGAACCCGATCCGGTCAGCAAGGCCTACCGAACCAACGAACACCTCCCCGCCGAGAAGGTCGACCTCTCCGACAACGAATGGCGCACCGTGAAGCTCATCTTCAAAGGCGATACCGTGGGCATGTCCGTCGACGGTAAGTGGAAGCACTCCCTGAAACGTCCGAACTTCGACGCCACCAAGCGCAAGCTGCTCTGGATGCAGAACGGCGGCGAAAAAGGCATCGAGATCGACGACGTCGTCGTCACCCCGACCCCCTGAGCGTTCCGACCTATGCGACTGATCATCAGCGGAGTCATATACCTCATGGCGGCATGCCTGACCCAAGCCCAGTCCGCCGACCCGAAACCTCTCGTCGAGAAAGCCATCCAGGCAGTCGGCGGCAAAGACAAGCTGCTGAAAATCTACCACCTCAAGGAGATCTTCCATTTCGGGGAGACTCCCGAACCTGCGGCCGGCAAGAAACGTAGTATCCGCGATTCAATTCTCTCCCAGCCCGACATGTGGTGGATCAACAAGAAGGAGCGGGGACCGGACCCGGCGAAAGACGACGCCCGCGCCTGGTCGCTCGACCTACTCGTCGACGTGGAGTCGCACTTCGAGGTCATCCCTGACATCGTCGACGAGGGAAGGCCCTGCGTAGGACTGCGCGTCAGCGGCTCCGTCACGCCGGCGATGAGCTTCTATTTCGATAAAGAAACTTGTCTCCTCCGACGCCTGGACTGGCGAAGCGACTTCTACCGCTTCAGCGAGTGGAAAGAGCATGACGGGCTGCGCTACGCCAGCAGGACAGTCATCTTCAAGACCAAGTCGGGGAAAGCATGGTTCTTCCATGACATCACCGAGCTGGAAAGACTCGCCCAGTTGCCAACGGGGCTGGATCAGCTAAAAACGGCGAAATAAACCCTGCTCTTTCTTCCCCGATACTCACTACTCCACACACTATACTCACCCCCATGCGCCCCCTCCTCCCCTTACTCCTCGCCTCCCTCGCCTTGGGCGCCGACCTCAAGCCGCTCCTCAACGAGCAGCCGCTACCTTCCCTGGCATCCCCTTCGTTCAAAGAAGCGCTCGGCGCAGATTGGAACGTCGCCCGCGGCAAGTGGGTCCCTGAAGAAGGCGTCCTGCACATAATCGACATCCCCGAACAGAAGCATGTCCCGGTGCTTCACCATAAGATCGGCCTTTCCGCCGCCGTCATCGAACTCGATTTCCGCCAGAACGCTCCCGGCGGCTTCCTCGTCGGCTGCGACAGCACCAAGCACGTCGCCCGCGTCGTCGTGACGCCGACCGCGCTCTCGATCGCCGAAGACTCCGTCGCCCCTTCCCACACCATCGCCACGACCAAGGTCACCGCCAAGCAAGGCGAGTGGCACCACCTGCGCGTCGAATGGAAGGGCGACGAGATGGCCGCCAATCTCGACGGCGTCGAACTCAAGGCCAAGCACCCCTTCATCGCCACCGAGAAGGCTCGCAGCTGGCTCGCCGGCACCAAGAGCGCCGACGTGAAGAACCTCACGATCAACGGCACCAAAGTCGAAGCCAAGAAGTGATGCGAATCCTCGGCCTCCTGCTCTTCGCCGTCGCGGCTCATGCCGCGGAGCCCAAGATCATCCTCGAAGAGAAGTTCGACCAGGAACTCTCCAAGGATTGGTCCTGGGGCCTGGGCACCTGGAGCGCCAAAGACGGCGTCCTGCGCGGCTTCGAATCGGGCGCCCGCCGCCATGGCCCGGTCAAGGTGCACAAGCTACCCCTGAAAGACGGAATCGTCGAATGCGACTTCCGCCTCATCGGCAAGGCGAGCTTCGCCGGCATCATCTTCAACGGCAGCCAGGAAAGAGGCCATATCTGCCATCTCGTGATGACCACGAAAGAGCTCCGCATTCTCGCCCACCCCAAGAAGGGCGAGAACAAGGAACTCGCCAAGGCGCCGGTGCAACTGCCGCCGGAGACGTGGCACCACGTGCGCATCGTCTTCCACGGCGACAAGCTGGAAGCCACCGTCGATGATAATGTCATCCGCGCCTCGGATCCTTGCATCGCCGAAGAGAAACTCACCTTCGGACTCGGCGGAGAATCCGGTGGCCCGACCGGCGAGAAAGCCGGCGCCCTCGAATTCCGTCGACTGCGCGTCACGTCGACTTCTCCCTGATCATCTTTCCTATCATGCTTCGCTACCTCCTCGCGCTCCTCCTCGCTCCGCTTGCGGCCCAGGCCGCCGATAAGCCTAACATCATCCTGATCTACTCGGATGACCACGGCTGGGCGGACCTCGGCGTCCAGGGTTCGGACAAAGACATCCGGACACCGAATCTCGATGCGATGGCGCGCGACGGCGTGCGCTTTACCCGTGGCTACGTCTCGGCCCCGCAGTGCGTCCCGTCCCGCGCCGGCGTGCTCACGGGACGCTATCAGCAACGCTTCGGCGTCGAGGACAACAACAAGGGACCGCTCCCGCTCGAGCAACTGACCATCGCCGAACGGCTCAAGGCCGCCGGCTACGTCACCGGCCAGGTTGGCAAGTGGCACCTCGACCTCGTCGGCAAAAAAGGCGAGAAGGCTGTACGCGTCTCCAAGGAGCACATGCCGCACGTCCAAGGCTTCGACGAGTATTTCCGCGGCGAACTACGTCAGTTCTACGCCTCGCATGACCTGCAGGGCAAACCCTTCGCCGACGCTCCGCATCTCGTCGCCGACAACCGCTTCCGCGTCGTCGTGCAGACCGAAGCCGCCCTCTCCTTCCTCGATCGCCGCGCCTCCAAGCCCGATCAGCCGTTCTTCCTCTACCTTGCGTGGTATGCCCCGCACGTACCATTGGAGTCGCCGGAGCCTTGGTTCTCCAAGACCCCGACGGAACTGCCGAAGGAACGTCGCCAGGCGCTCGCGATGATCGCGGCCATGGACGAAGGCCTCGGTCAGCTCCGCGCTAAACTCAAGGCGATGGGCCAGGAAAAGAATACGGTCATCTTTTTCATCGGCGACAATGGTGCGCCCCTCGGCAAA
>Ga0209298_10001557_pt1 | contig 14823 bp, 25 predicted proteins | sample S_140806_EF_Meta_FD_187325 | JGI IMG/M metagenome (GOLD analysis project Ga0209298, IMG submission 187325) | Freshwater microbial communities from Lake Simoncouche, Canada to study carbon cycling - S_140806_EF_MetaG (SPAdes) (version 2) | ecosystem: Environmental > Aquatic > Freshwater > Lake ...
GTTGCGAATTCATTAGCAAATCCAACATCATAACATTTTGCGAAAGCCTCAAAGGCTTGTAATGCGTCAGCGAATTTGTGTGTATATTCTAATTCGCCATCATAGTAAGTATCTAGTCTATACATTATTCATTCACCCAATCTACTGTAAGTTCATCAGCAACTTCATCTACGCAAGCGCAAGGCTCTACATCATAATTCCTTTCGTCTCCGAAAAATAAAAATCCTGCGCCACCGCATTCATCACATTCAGCAGCGATTATTTCTATGTATTCTTTCATTTTGCTCATTTTAGGTTTTCCCTTTCGTTTGTTTGAGTTGTAATTGTAGCAGATAGCACCGACAAGGCTTCCGCCTTGCTTAATTCACGCTGAGCGATCACGGCTTTTTTGAATTCATCTAGGTTCATTCGAACGCACCTTCCTCTAATAATCCTAATTCGATATTGAATAATTCATCGGGTGTTGCTTCGGATAAATCTACCCAGCCAGCACCTTCGTTATCCATTCGGAAAATTTCAATGTATCCCATTATTATTCACCAACCTTCACCGCAATTGTGCGATATTTATTACGCAAAGTATGAGCAGAAAAAATTTCTACCAAATACGCTTCCGTATTTTCTCCATACCAAATTGCTTTAGGGTGTTTTTCTGCTGAGATAATTTCTCCACGCAGACTTTTTGAGTTGTAAGTCTTGCCAATTAGCAAGTTTTCTATTGTGTATAAGTTAGCCATTGTTAGCCACTTCCTTTCGTTATACCGCAATTATAGCGGAAGCCACCGACAATTCTCTACTTACTAGCCAGTAATTCCATATTTTGAGACGCTCAAGTCGTGTGTCCTTAATCACATTTAGCCTGTGGACGACACGCCCGACACGCCACGACACGCCCGAAAGTTATCCACAGATTTCAGGGCTTTTTTAAAATGTGTCTTAAATCACATTTTGCCCGCACAGCTTTTGTGGGCGCTTCCGCCTTTTGTCAAGCCGACACGCCGTTTATTTATTGTGAGTTATGTCTCATCTTCTAATTCTGCTAAATAATCTTCGTGCTCTATAAGCCCAATACTAAACGCAATAGGATCACAACACTCTAGTATTTCGGCGGGGGTGAATGTAGAGTAGCCAATCTTTACAGTAGGATAAACGTCATTTAGTAAATCTATAAAGCTTTCTTTTATTTCTAAATCTCTTTCTAATTCCGATTTCATTTATCTCTCCTAATTAGTATAATAGAATAAATAAAAGCAATAGAGCCAACTAGTAGCCATGTTGGGATATCAATACCAACGCCGTTAGGCCATAGCCCGTTAATGTATAGCGAAAAGTATTCGCTATCTAATAATAATTCTAAGTTCATTATTCGTATGCCTCCCAATCTAATGTTAATGATTTAGATAATTCATCTTCATCGTATTGGGTAGAGCCTAACTCTACTATGCCCTCTTCTAGAGCCTTGTTATACATTTCTTCTTCATCTAGATAGACATAAGCGTCCGCTACATCTGCCTGAATAGTATCCCATTTAGTCATCATTACTTTACCTCTACCCCTCTTACATTATAGGTAAATCCCTTACCTAGTTTATTTAGTTCTTCCATTACCTTTAGCAATTCATCTGCGCTAGTAGCCTTATTATCTACGGACAATAGGCTAGAGCCTTGCCATAGTGAGTATGTGATAGTCATTATCTGTTCTTCTTTCGTTAGTAGTTAGTTAGTTGTTAGGGACTTATTTGCTTAGGCTCACCTTTCGGATTATTTGCTAAGGCTCATTCCCTTAATTCTTATTTAGTTGTTATGCTGTAATTGTAGCCGATAGGGCTGACATTTACTAGCGACACGCCGTTAGGCGTTAGTGTGATTATGCTCACACACGGACTCTATTTCGTGTCCGAATTCCTCTACGAGTTCCTCGTAGATTTCGTCCATATAGTCTAGATAATCGTTCATTAGATTACCGCCTTTCTTTAGTAAGAGTTTCTTACTTTCTTTATAATATAATCCTAGCAGGGGGGACTGACATTTAGGGGGGTTACTGGCAAGTATCTGCAAAGTATTTTTGTGAGTTACACCACACTCACGCTCAAGGTCATAGCCATATGGTCGCTCTATTGGACAAATCGGACATATTTTTAGGTGTGTATCATACAAATAAAATCTCTATTAACATTTTATGAAATGTGATATTGTAGTCGACTAGGATTTATAGTATACTTTAAATATGTGGAAACGACGGGAAAAAGTAAAGTGTGCATTTTGCAAAACAAAAAATGCCGTAACAACCACAAAGACATCTGGAGCTATGTTTATGATATGTGATACATGCATAGACCCCAGAACAATTCCCAATATCCCTACATAGGTTTCTATAGCTCAGTGGATAGAGCAACTGCCTTCTAAGCAGTAGGTCATAGGTTCAAGTCCTATTAGGAACACTTGTAATAACACCATATAATCTTAGTTGACTAGAATAATATAGACATATATAGAAAAAAACGGGAAACAATAACTCCAGCAGCAATTGGCGTAGCAATTCTTCAGAAATAATAGCAAAGCTATATCTAGTGAAGTAATTCTACATAGGATATATATAATATCTTCAGATGCTGCTATATAGGTCGTATATGGTATATATGGGGATATAGGATACATTTGAGTCCGCCCTCAAATTTATAATATGGGTGTTCTACTTTCGACGCACTTTTTTTCGCACTTATGTGGCGTTATTTTTTATAATATGCAATAATGTAACTATAATTGGTCCATAGCTCAATCGGCAGAGCACTGAGCTGTTAACTCAGGGGTTCCTGGTTCGAGTCCAGGTGGACCAGCAATATTTATAGGAGGCAAGATGTCGCATTTAAATAATACGATCTATGCAAGGCCTGAAAACTTGGTTTTTGCCAAGTCAGCCTTTAGCAAGCAAGATCTGGCCAAAATTGATCAGGTTAAAGAAATTGTTATGGGGTCTCTAAAAACTCGACACTTGGGTTTTAACTTTACAATCAATAAAGATACATACTCTCAAGACATTGCAAAACATTTTGATGTCTTTGTTTGTATTAAAAGCTTTGATATGAGCCTTACTGACTTTAAGAGAGAAATAAAGCTAGACATAGGAGACTATATATCCTTCCCCTCCCAGTGTAACTACTCAACTAAATCTGACGAGAGCTCCTATATATACTTTGAAGTTTATTATTGGCCAAAAGTTGAGTATGAGGAGCCAAATGGGCAAGCCTATAACATAATTGCTACACTGACTGATAAATATGAAATAAAAGTTTTTGCAAACTCAGAAAAAGAAGCATACGATAAGGCATATAACATACCATTGTCTGACTGGAAGCATTTGACCCCTGGTGGGACATCAAAACCTCGCAAGATACTTAGATGGGCACAATGGGGAGATTTTGAGACTAAAGAAATTCCTAGTTGACAATAAAATTTTTATAATGTTATACTAAGCAAGGTTTGTGGGGGCTTACACTGAGGAACTCAAATGTACCAGATGTATCTGCCCTCCTATCTTTCCAAGAAGATTTTTTAAACTTGGGGGGTAGGGGGGCTTTCCTAAAAAATCTAAATACCCAGATATACATTAAAAGATTAAATACTATATATAAGGAAATAATGCAAAAATTTAGAGATATTATAGAAATTCCTGAGAACGTACTAGATTTAGATTTTAGCAATCTTAATGAATTAAAAGAAAAGTTATTAGAAGTAGCTTTAAGTAAGTTTAGATACTTAGATGATTTAGATAAAAAATTTAATGTAATTTCTTTAGTTTCTAAATCAAAAAACACCGTTATTGAATTCCCAGATAAAGAATATAAAATAAATTTAAATACCTCTGGGTCTTTACTTTTTTATGAAAAAATAAATTACAAAATCTTACAGGGCGATGTTTTTATAAATATATTTGAAATTGATCCAAAAGAAAAATTTGGAAATGGTAAAAATGAGTATAGAATAACATCTGTAATTAGAGATATCTACAAAATAAATGTAATGGCCGATAGCGAAGAAGAAGCTAGGCAAATAGCAAGCAATGTAGATCTATGCAACTGGAATCATTTGGATATAGACGTAGATCTACCAGAAATAAAATTAACAAAATACTCTAGATGGGGTAATTTAATAGTAGATAAATTATCTTAGTTGACTAAAATACCAGAATAAATTCTAGAAACTGTTCTAAGGCCCTTTTAAGGCTTTATGTATACTTGGGTATGTCTTTAGGGCTGAAATCCTCTTAGAGGCCCTGTAGAGCAATTTTAAGGCGTATCTATATTGTTGGCCATACTGGTAAAAATAGTTATTCTCTTCTTCCGCCGATGCACTGCAATTTACGCACTATTTAATTCTAAGTATTTTTTTTAATATTTTAGTTATTTTCCATTTACTAATTTGTTCTTCAGGGGAGCCAGGTTTATAATTACCTGGAGAAAAATGAAACCAGTTAGCACCATTCTGATAATCAGTACCAGTAAATTTAGCAAAGTATCTTGGGCTCATGTATTAATTATACACCCATTAAAACACAAATCCCAATCAGAGGCGGATCCGATTGGGTTTGTGGCATCTAAAGATGCAGTTGTGTGGGGAACACGAATGCTCGACCCATACTGTGTAAGTATAAAATAACTTATTTACAAAGTCAAGAAGGAATTATCTTTGCTCTTAATGGTTTTTCAACACGGTAAGTAACTCTATCTAAGCCCCTTGGCATTCTTCCGTATGTTTTAATTCTGAACTGACTCGACATTGATAGCAGAATTATTTTCATTTCAGTCATAGCAAACTGATCTCCAATACATTTTCTACTTCCCTCTCCAAATGGAAAATATGCTCCAAGCGGAAGATTTTTTTCAAAATCATTATTCCACCTATCTGGGTTAAATTTTTCTGGATCTTTATATATTTCTGGGTCTCTGTGTGTAGCAAATGGGCAAACAATAACAAATGAATTTTTTGGAATAAACTTATCGTCAACAATAACGTCTTCTTTTGACATTCTTGCTAAATTCCAAATTGGAGGACACAGTCTTAAGGTTTCTTTTAAGATATTAGAGCATACTGGTGCATCCATAATTTCTCTAAGGAGCTCTTCGTCAGAAGAGCCAGAGCTAAATATTCTTGAAGACTCACTTATCAGCTTATCGTACTCTTCTGGATTCTGATTTAAATAGGCAAATGCCCATACTAATGTATTTGAGGTTGATTCGAACCCAGCAAGAATAACTGTTATCATTTCATCTAGCACTTGATGCTTAGACATTTTATTTCCGTCTTCATCTGTGCTATTTATATATATAGAAAGCAAGTCATTGCCATCCAAGTCAGACTTAATTTTTTCCTCATAGATATTTTCAACGAACTTGTATAGCGATACAGTAGAGTTTGCAAATTTTTTAAAATATGGCAAGCTAAGGTTTTCAAATCTAACTAAAGATGGATCCTGAGTTCTATTCATAGCATCCTGAGCAATAGATACGTTACGCTTTACTGCTTCTGAATTTTGCTTAATGTCAACCCCAAAAATACACTTCATTATAATATCTAAAGCCAAAGAGTTAATTTGAGATCGAACCTCAATCTCCTTATCGATGCCCCTCATATCCTTAACGCTTTCAGACGTAATGTTAAGCATTATAGAAGACATATTTTTTAACTTCTTGTGATCAAAGCTTGACATAGTCATTCTTCTAAATACAAAATGATCTGGGTCTTCGCTGACTAGCAAACCGTTTCCAAGAAGCTTTCTTGGTCTTCCCCAAAGTGGTCCTTTTATAAAAGATTTTTGCTTTAATGCTAAAACATCCCATACTCCTTTTGGCGAAAATACATATGTAATTACATATCTGCCATGGTATGTAGAAAAAAACTTTCCATGCTTTAACATATTTTTTGTAATTATTTTTGCGCTATTAAAAAAGAAAGAGTAGTAGTTGCTAAGAAGAAAATGTATATTAAGCTTACTATCAATGTTTTGTTTTTTTGCCTGTTTTTTTGTAAGAGGGATTCTTCTTGGATCTATCCACTTTACACTAGGTCTAAAAAAAGGATACATTTCTTTTTTTAGCATTCCAAAACACCTCCATTGCTCATTATAAAATTGTAAAGCTCAAAATCATAATTATTTAGACTTACTATTTTATCTATTTGATCAGAAGTAAGAATTTTTTTAATCTCCTCTACCTTAAGATTAGATTCATTTTTTTTAATATTTTTTAAATTTGCCTTATAATTGTTTTTTTCTAAAAATTCAGAAGTTTTCTCTAAAAACAAATCTCTCTTATCAACACACCCAATAACATTAAAATTCATTAAGCTATCTTTCCATAGACTTTCATTGTTTTTAAAATCCATAAAATTATAATTTAAAGACTGAGCAGAAATTAAATCAAGCCTTGAAATTTCGTTATCAATATATTTCTGACTCCATTTTGAAGATTTATTTAAATCTAAATCTGAAGTAATTGTTTTTGTCTGGTAATTATTTATGTGATTGAGGTGTTTCTCGTCAGATAAAAAGTTATCAAAATTTTTACTAGTTAATTTTCTTGTTTTAAAGCCAAACATTATATCTGTTATATTATATTTAAATACAAAATAGCTAATAGCTCTATCTATTGGATTTCTAATAATTGTAACACCATTTAACTTTTTGTTATTATTTTTATATAATAAAAATGGGTGCATAGCAAAATGACCAGAAATTAGCTTTGAGTTTAACATATCTTCATGGTTTACGTACTGTATGTTATTGACAAAATTATTTTCACCTCTAAAAACTTCTTTTAATTCAGATTGAAGTGATATGCCAGATGTTTTTGTTATATGTAAAAAATATAGGCTTTGTTTATCAGATAGGGTATCGGTAGTAATTTTTTTTACTACTTGTCCATCTTTAATCTTCATGCCATGTTCTAAATCACTAAAGGATAGATTCCCTACAAATAAATTGTTAGTAAATCCACTTGTGTAGGGTTCATTGTTATAAACACCTTCAATTTCAAAAATATAATTTTCTGGGTAAGATATTCCGTTAACATAGTTAGTCAATTTTTTCTTCCTCTGATGAGTATGAGGGGGCTGGTCCAAGTAAAAACCCTTGGTCATGATATTCAACCATCTGAGATGTTTTTTCGGTCCCAGCAATTTCATTTGAAATCAAACTCAGCATGTCATAAATTCTATGAAGCATTATATAATTTACCATAGGAAGATTTTCTTCTATGTTTTGGCTATCTGGATTTTCAGTCAATTTTTACCCCTTTAACTATAGAAACTATTTTATCATAGTATGAGGTTCCTATAAAATTTTTGTAATTACAGGAAAGGCAATATAAATATATCTCATCTTTTAAATTTAAGTTACAATAAAGAGAGCCCTGATCCATTGGACATTCAAGTCTAGGAACAAGGCCCTCTTCTGATAAGGCTATGTACTTAGATACATATTGTATCTTCATGCTACCTACTTCTTTTCATCAATAGGGAATTGCAATAGCCATTCCCTAGCTTTTGGGGTCATACCCTTCCAAGCCGACCAATCTTGACCGCCATTGGTCATATAATACGTTATCTCTGCGTTTGTTACTGGGTCGAATAACTCTTTGTTACTCTTTAGGTCGAATTTCTCAAGTCTTGTGGTACCCAAGTCTCCGATCATGTTTATCTGGAATACTCCGTAAGAACTATCTCCAGTTTTCTTATCCCCGTTATATGCAAGCGGTCTTCCGTTAGATTCACGCTTTGCTATAGACCAAGCTTTTTTAAGGCCTGCTCCTTCGAATCCTACAGTCTTGAGTAGCAAAAGCAACTCTTCGTCTGTAAGCATCTCAGATGGCTTGTAAATTTCTTTACTGAACTTATCTAAGACTTCTTGCTTTAGTTGGGCTTCAGTTTTCACTAAAGGTTTTACTGTTAGGGCATTCACTGGCTGGACTGGAAACATAAATAATGTTATCATTACTATAGTAACCATATTGTGAGCCAGATCACTCACCTGTTGTTTTATTTTCTCCATTGGCATTTCCTCCTCTAGAGATAACGAACTATAATAGTACCATTGTAATTAAAGCGGTGTCAAGTCAGTCAACTAGAAAGATAATATGAATATATCGTTTTCCACAGTAATAGCTAACCTAAGAACTAAAAACGGGTACGGCTATGCCTCAGAAAATATCATTAAATCATTAAGTAATCTAGGACACTTTGTCCCGTTTCAAGATCCAAAATCAAAAGTACAATTAAATTTTTCACAACCATCACATTTTAAGTTACACAAGAATCAATACCAAATTAGCTATACTCCATGGGAGTCAACAGTTATTCCAAATGAATGGAAATACTACATGGATGCATGCGATGAGATATGGGTAACATCTGATTGGTGTGCAAACGTATTTGAAGATAACGGATATAAAGTTTCAAAAGTTTACCCACATGGCATAGATCCAATTTGGAAGCCTTACAAAAGACCAGATGACGGAGTAATAAAGTTTTTACATATTGGAGAGCCTGCACCAAGAAAAGCTGGTCAAATGGTGGTGGAAGCATTTGTATCTTTGTTTGGGAATAACCCAGAATACTCTCTAACAATAAAAGCAGATCAGATCAATACAACAAGGATTTTTAATAATTACTTAGACAAGAATATATTAGGGTCCCCAGAAAAGATATATTCAAACATTAATTTGATCACAGAAGTTTTAACTATTGAAGAGTTAGTTGATTTGTACAACTTGCATGATGTTTTAGTTTATCCAAGCTATGGAGAAGGGTTTGGATTTATACCGCTGCAAGCTTTGGCAACTGGAATGCCTAGTATTTGCACAACAGGCTGGCCACACTACAATAAGTATCTTGGTCCATTAAAGTTAAAATCAAAAATTATACAATCTCCGTGGCCATTTCCACACGAAGGAAAAGTTTTTGAGCCAGACTATAAAGATCTACTTGAGGTAATGAGAGACGTATCTTTAAACTTTAAAGCATATTCAAATTATTACTACACCCAGTCTTTTAATATTCATAAAGAGTATGGCTGGGATCAGTTGACTAAGAATGCATTTCAAGATATTTTTAAAAAGTTTTCATAAAGTCTTCCCCATATAAATAAAGTTTGATACACTTAGATCTTAATCAATTTTAATCAATCTGCTAGACGGAAGAAAAGGTGTATATGTCACAAGTAATCAAAAACCCTTATGAAAATTTTATTGCTCTATCACGATACGCAAGATGGATGCCAGAAGAAAATCGTCGTGAAACTTGGGGAGAAACAGTAGACAGATACTTTTCTTTTATGTTAGACCATTTGTTTAAAGAGCATTCCTACGAACCAGATTCAAAATTAGTTGAAGAACTAAAATCAGCAGTATTTAATAGAAACGTTATGCCATCAATGAGATCAGTTATGACAGCAGGAGCTGCATTAGACCGTGACCATGTTGCTGGATACAATTGTTCATTCGTGCCAGTGGATAATCCAAGATCGTTTGATGAAACCATGTATATTCTTATGTGCGGTACAGGAGTAGGATTTTCTGTTGAATATAAATACGTTAACAAGCTTCCCTCCGTCCCAGAGTCATTTGAAAAAACCAGCACAGTTATTTCAGTAGAAGATTCTAAGCAGGGATGGGCTAAATCTTATCGTGAACTTCTAGCATTGCTTTGGACTGGACAGATTCCAGCAATTGATGTGTCTAAGGTACGTCCCGCAGGAGCAAGACTTAAAACAATGGGTGGACGTTCATCTGGACCCCAGCCTTTAGTAAACTTATTTGATTTTACCATTGCAAAATTTAAATCAGCATCAGGAAGACAGCTAAAGCCTATTGAGGCACATGACATAATGTGCAAGATTGGTGAAGTAGTTGTGGTTGGCGGAGTTCGTCGCTCTGCTATGATTTCTCTTTCTAACATTAATGATATTGAAATGGCTGCAGCAAAATCTGGCAACTGGTGGGAAAATAATACACAACGTGCACTCTCTAATAACTCTGTTGCTTATTCCCGTAAGCCAGACATGGAGCAATTTATTGCAGAATGGAAATCTTTATATGATTCAAAGTCAGGAGAACGAGGAATCTACAATGTGGCAGCAGCTCAAGCCCAAGCAGCCAAGTATGGAAGAAGGGATCCAGATATACACTATGGAACTAACCCGTGCTCAGAAATTATTTTACGTCCTTACCAGTTTTGTAACCTTTCAGAAGTCGTATTACGTGAAAATGATACAAAGAAAGATATTGAGCGTAAAGTAGAGCTTGCTACTATTCTTGGAACATGGCAATCAACTCTTACAGACTTTAAGTACCTTAGAAAAATATGGAAAGACAACACAGAAGAAGAGCGCTTACTTGGTGTTTCTTTAACTGGACAATTTGGGCATAGGTTTATGTCAGGAAAAGAAGATCTTGTTGGACTAGAAGCATTTTTAATGACTCTTAGAGAGTCAGCAAGAGCAAAGAATAAAGATGAGGCTAGGAAAATTGGGATTCCAGAGTCTGCTGCTATTACATGCGTAAAGCCTTCTGGAACAGTGTCTCAATTAGTCGGGGTGTCTTCAGGAATGCATGCTTGGCATTCTCCATATTACATTAGAACTGTTCGTGGTTCAAAAGGAGATCCAATTTCTACTTTCTTAAAAGAAGTTGGGATCCCAGTAGAAGATGACGTAATGAAGCCAACCGATACATACGTTTTCTCATTCCCAGTAAAGGCACCAGAAGGTGCAATTGTTAGAAATGATTTAACAGCTATTGAGCACTTAAATATTTGGCTAGTTTATCAACGTGCATGGTGTGAGCATAAGCCTTCGATTACAGTTTCTGTAAAAGAAGACGAATGGATGGAGGTTGGAGCTTGGGTTTACAAACACTTTGACGAAGTATCAGGAATTTCATTCTTGCCCCACTCAGATCATTCATACAAGCAAGCTCCATACCAAGAAGTAACAAAAGAAGAGTATGAATCCCTTACCGCAAAGATGCCAAAAGAAATTCGCTGGGAAGACCTTTCATTTTATGAGACAGAAGACGGAACTTCTGGGAGTCAGACCCTAGCCTGTACTTCAGATGGAAATTGTGAGATTGTGGATATATCAGCATAATGGTAGAATATATAATGGCGAAGGCCAAAAAGGAGAAAATATGAACATGTACACAGAACAAATACTAGCAGCGTTGGGAACTTATGGAAGAGCATTTTTGGCAGCAGCCACAGCTCTATACATGACTGGAAATACAAATCCAAAAGATTTAATTGCAGCAGGAATTGCAGCAGTTGCACCAGTTGTCCTCAAGGCATTAAGTCCAAGCAATAAAGAGTTTGGTTTCAAAGCAACAAAGTAGTAGACTAGATTAGGATAGCTCCTGTGCTAAAATAAGCATAGGAGTTTTCCTATTTTAGGAGATTTTGAAAATGGCAGTAAATAAGAATTTTGAAGTAGATCAAAATGCTACTTTTTCCTTTGAGGTGCAATACACCGCAGAGGATGAGGTCACACCAATAAGTTTAGTAAACTCAACTGCAAAAATGCAAGTGCGTGATACTAAGGGTGGATCTAAATTAGCATTTACATTAACATCACCATCTGGTGGAATAACAATTAATGGTCCAACTGGAACACTAACCGTTAAAATGACCCCTACTCAAACCAATAAACTGTTTTATCCAAAATCTTCTTATGACATTATGGTTGTCGATTCTAACGGGAATAAAATAAAACTCCTTGAAGGTTTTATAACTCTCAGTAGATCGGTAACTATATAATGACAGAAAAAGTAATAGTAACAGAAGTAAAAAATAAAGTAATTGTAAGAACCCCAGGACCACAAGGTCCTGCTGGAAGAACAATACTAAATGGAACAACTGTGCCAGCAAATAACTTAGGTGTTGTTGGCGATTTTTATTACAACACAGTAACTACGGATTTTTATGGTCCAAAGTTAACAGACCTATCTTGGTCTGGATCTACAATCATTAAACTTATTCAAGAGGGGTCTGAGTATTCATACTCTACCTCTTGGGAGCTCGCTCAAGTAACAGGCCCAGTGTCTGGAGTATATTCCGTAGTCCTTAATCACAATCTAGATTTTTTCCCAAACGTAACAGTTAAGGCTAGCTCTGGAGATATACTTGAAACTGGAATAGATTACAATAATACAAATAAAATAACACTGACTATGGCTCAACCATTTTCAGGGACAGCATACCTGTCTTAAAAAGGAGAAGAAGAAATGGCAAGAAAATATGCGGTCAGCTTAGACCTTAATAAGAATGAGTTGCTGAATGCAAGAGTCCAAAACTTAGGGTCAGCACCTTCAAATCCAGTCACTGGACAAATTTACTACAACAATGTTTTAAACGTTCTATTTTTCTATGATGGAACAACCTGGATACCAACATCAGGATCTACAGAAGTAATTCAAGACATAATTGGTTCCTCAGTACTTGCAGGAACAGCGCTTACTGCAACATATGACGATGTAGTAGGAACAACAACATTAAAGCTTAACGACACAGCAGTAAATGCAGGCTCGTACGGATCACAAACAAAAATACCTACATTTACAGTAGACCAGCAAGGTAGATTGACTGCCGCTGGTGAAGTTGATGTAGCAACAGAGCTTGCAATAACTGGAGATACTGGAAACACATCTATTTCGCTACTTACAGAAGGATTAACTGTAAATGGTGGAGAGGGTATTGATGTTAATGTAACAAGTAACACAATTACAGTATCAGCAGAAGACGCAACTTATACTAATAAGGGCGTTGCCTCATTTGACTCAAATGATTTTACAGTTACAGCAGGAGCTGTATCTCTTAATAAAGATCCAGTAATTACTCTTTCAGGAGATGTAACTGGTTCTGCAACAATGACTAATCTTGGAAACGTAACAATCTCAACTACTATTGAGCCAAACTCAGTAGCCCTTGGAGCAGATACAACTGGTAATTATATAGCAACAATTTCTGGAACAGCAAACGAGATTGAAGTAACAGGCTCTGGATCAGAGACAGCAGCAGTTACAATAGGTCTACCAAACAATGTTGAGATTACTGGAAACCTGCAAGTTGGCGGAAACCTCAATGTAATAGGAACAGTAAACTCTGTAAATACTACACAGATCAATATAGAAGATAATAAGGTAAAACTTAATAGCAACGCAACTGGTACGCCAGTAGCAGACGCTGGAATTCTTGTTGAGCGTGGAAATGAAGCAGATGCTGAAATTCTATGGAATGAAACAGCAGATGTTTGGCAAATTGGTCAAGTTGGTGGAAACTATCACAATATTTCAAGAAAATATGCAACCACAATTGGTGACGGATCAGCAACTTCTTATGCGGTAACTCATAACTTAGCAACAAAAGACGTTACAGTTCAAATATTTGAAAACAATGCAGATTATAATCAAATAGAAGCAGACGTACAGCACACATCAGACTCAGTTGTTACTGTAAAATTTGCAGTAGCTCCTACAGCTGGTGAATACAGAGTAGTTATAGTAGGATAATAAATGTCAAAAAAATTTAAGTCTTTACTGAACTTAACAACACTAGCCTCCGACCCGATTGGGTCGGTAGGTGATGTGTTTTTTAATACAGAAGAAAAAGCCTTAAAAATTCACAACGGATCAATATGGATAACAATAGCAAGCAATACAGACCCAGCCCCATTTTATATGCATACTCATACATATGACGGTGATGTTCACACAATTGATATTGAGAATCCAATAACATTTAAAGAAATAAATAACGTAGCAAACGTTTCAGAAATATCACCCACAGTAATAGGATTTGATGGCGGAAAACCAGGAGATAATACTCAAGATCCTAGTCTATTAGAATTATCATTACTAGATGGTGGAAAAGTTTAATAGTTTATTATTTAAAAACATTTAGATGATACAATTATCACAAGTCATAAATCAGAGGTAAACATGGCAACAAATTTCCCAAACTCAGTAGATGCATTGGTAAACCCTAATGCATCAGATCCATTATCTAGCCCATCTCACTCGCAACAGCATGCAAATTTAAATGATGCAGTTGAAGCAATAGAGACAAAAATTGGAGTCAATGGATCTAACGACAGCAATTCATTACAGTACAAGATTGCAGAACTTGAATCGTCAGTTTATGATATCGAAAATAACACATCTTCAGCAGAGATTTTATTAGGACTTGAAGGAAATAACGACCTTACAGTCTATGGTATTGAAAACCCTACCAACGTAGATTCATTTGCAAAAAATGCTTGGAAGACAGTAAGATACAATCTTCAAGTTACAAAAGGACCAAACGTATATACTTCAGAGATACTTGCAACACAATCTGGATCAGATATTTTAGTTTCAGAGTCTAACATAATTTCAAATACAAGTAGCAGCATGTTTAGTTACACTTTTGAAGAAAATTCAGGTATAATTAGCTTAAGAGTCACACCCGTTTCTGGCGAAATTGCAGTAAGATTTGTTAGAACAGCACTTAAAGTATAAAATAAGCAACAAGAGGAGTCATATAAATGGCAACAGTAGCAAAAAACTTTAGAATTAAATCAGGCCTTGTAGTTGAAGGTACAACAGGTACAATCAATGGTCAAAATATACTTACAGAGACAGGTGGAGATGCTTATATTCTCAACCTTGTGGGTGGAGCAACTCTTGTAAAATCAGTAGAAGCAACACAACTTGAAGTAAGCGGAGCTGGAAAATTATCTATAAAGTCTGGTGTATTTGACGCATCAGGTTCAGCAGCAGCAGCACAGTCTGCAGCAATTTCAACAG
>Ga0209298_10001562_pt1 | contig 14814 bp, 13 predicted proteins | sample S_140806_EF_Meta_FD_187325 | JGI IMG/M metagenome (GOLD analysis project Ga0209298, IMG submission 187325) | Freshwater microbial communities from Lake Simoncouche, Canada to study carbon cycling - S_140806_EF_MetaG (SPAdes) (version 2) | ecosystem: Environmental > Aquatic > Freshwater > Lake ...
ATTGATTCAACGACGTCACAAAGATCACCAAAAAACAGCACTGCATCATGCAGCAAAGGCTAATGAAGACATGACCAGATCTTCACGGAACCATCGAAGTACAAAAAAACGCCCGCGAGATGATCGCGGGCGTTTTCCACAGGAACCTGTCCGAAAGTCAAATCAGCGACGACGACGGAAAAAGAGACCCACCAGGCCAGCGAAAGCGAGCAACGCACGCGAAGGCTCGGGGACGGCATACACGCCGATGCCGGAACCGGCGGTGCCGGTGCCTTCGTAGCCGGTGATGAGGATGGCGGAGCCGGTGGGGCTTTGACCGGCGGGGATGTACACCATGCTCTCGGGCGAGATGAGGCCGTTGGCCTGGCTGTTGAGGTAGCTGACGAAGGTGGGGTTGTTCGGATTGGTGATGTCATAGACCATGAGTCCGTTCTGACGCTCCATGCCGACGAAGGCGAGCAGGCTGCTGCCAAACTGGCCGATGGTGAGCGCCTCGGGCTCGGGGCCTTTGTCATCGGAACGCTGATCAAACAGCGCCGGGTTGCCGTTGTTCATGTTGAAACGGGTGGAATCGAGGCTGGCGAGGAGAGTCTCAAAGTTCGTGCTGGTGGACTGGCCGCTGTCCCACACCTTTGCGCCGGTGTCGGCGTTCCAGATGGTCATGGAGCGGGTGCCGATCATGACGGCTTCGTCGATCTTGCCATCATTGTTGGTGTCGCCATTCAAGCGGGAGACATTCAGACGACCCATGACGCTGTTCGCACGCGAGGCATCAGCGGCTAGGGAAGTCGAGAGGATGGTGTTCATGCTGTCGTTGCCGGAGGTATCGCCGAAACGGCTGATGTCGCGGTCATCGACGCGGGCATCGCCCTCATTGACGGTGATGAGGTAATTGGTGCCGCTGTTGGTGAAGGCCTTCATCGTGTCAGGCATAGGCAGGCCTTTGACCGTGTCGTTGATGGAGATGGAGGTCGTGCCGCCAGCGCCGTCCTGGTCGGAGGCGTCGATGGTCTGGGTGATGGTGCCGAGGTTGTTCACCGCGGTCCATTTGTTCGTCGTGAGGTCGAAAGTGGCGATGGCGTTGTTTTCCTGAAGGGTGACGTGGACTTTGTTGCCCAACACGGCGGCGAATTCCGGCTCCATGCCTTTGAAGAAGTCGGCATCGCTACCGGCGAGCGTGGTGAAATTGGGCACGTTGCTGATGAAGGCACCGGCGGTGCCGAGTGCGGCCACGCTGGCATTGCGGATGCCGGCGAGGCTGACGCCGGTGTCGAGATTCGTGGCGGAGAAGTCAAAGGTGCTCACATTGCCACTGGTGAGCGCGGCGATCTGCGCGGTGCTGGTGATGCTGGCGAGATCGATGACGCTGATGGAGCCGGGTGCATTACCGGTGCTGGAAGGATTGGCGACGCTGGCATTGAACTCGCCCTCATTGACCACGATAAGCTTCGAGCCATCTGCGGAGAACGTGACACTATCTGGATGAAAGCCGACATCGAGCGTGACGAGCGTGCGGCTGCCGCCGGAGAAGCCACTGGTGAGATCGAAGAAGGCGATTTTTCCCGCGGTGGAGGTATTCGCCGTGGGAACCAGCGTGGCGACGCCGAAGCCGCGATTCGATGGATCGGCGGCGACACTGCTGATGCTGCTGAGATTCGCCGTGGCACCAAAGGTGGCCGAGTAGTCGATGTAGGCACGCTCGCTGAGCGTGGCACTGCTGGAGAGCGTCATGACCTGCACGCCAAAGGCGCTGGTGCCGGCATTGGCCACAGTGGCCAGGAGCGTGTTGTCCTGAGTGGTGTAAGAAACAACCTCGGAGCCTCCGGTGCGGGCGACATTGCCCTCGACGTAGGCATTCAGAAGCGTGATGGCATTCGCCGAGGAAGCGGCGAGCAGGAGGAGTAGAGTGATGGGTTTCATGGGAGGATAGGGTGTGGCAAGGCACCGCGCTTTTAGCCTTCTCCATGGCGACGTCGAAACTTTCGACGCAACGATTTCGCCATGTGGCAATCATGTGACAGGCGGCGCGTTGAGCTGCGTGACAACGCGGCAAGAATAGGACATGTCCAGCCCCCCCCCTCATCACCGCAGCAAGCGCCGTCACCGCACAAATCTATGGCCCATGCTTCTGCTGGCGGTAGTGGTGGCTGCGGCGGCATGGATGATCTGGCATATGTGGAGTATCCCCCTGCGTGCCGTGCCCGTGCAAGCAGTGCCAGCGGCAGCCGTGGTGAAGAGCGAGACTCCGACGCCTGTGACCGCTACTTCAGGAGTATCGTCATCTTTTCCCGCCAAATCGAAACCCAAACTGCCATTCGATGAAAAGAGCGTGATGATGCCACCGGAGGTGCGTCAGGAGTTTGATCTTGCCTGTGAAGTCCTAGGCCGTGCCTTCACCAGCGGCTCTTCGGTGGCACTCGAAGAATGCGTGCGTCATCCCGAGGTGACGATGCCACGCGTGCGTGCTCTCCCCGCCTCACGAGGTGTGCTACCGGTCATTCCGCTGGAGATCGGACCCAAGTTTGGCGTCACTGGCGAACTGCTGCTAACCACGCTGCGTTTGAACGATGGCTCTCATCGTCCGGTGGTAATGGAGAAGAAGGATGGCAGCTACCTGCTCGACTGGGAAAGCCTGACAGGATGGTGCGAGGCCTCGTTCACCGGGCTGCTCACCCGCCCTTCCGGCAAAACGGTGCTGCTGCGAGCGCAGTGCTCCCAATCAAGTGCAAAAGCTCCCTTTGGCGCGGAAAAGGGCACGGCCCTCGTGCTTTCGCATCCAGCAGAGCGTAGCTCCCTGAGCGCCTTTGCCCCGGAGAGCCTGCTGCAAGCCACCGCCGTCGGCAAAGCTCTCGCAACAGCACACGATACTCCTTTCACGCTACGCGTGATGGCGGACACCGAGCACGCCGCGCACGGCTGGGTGCGGGTGGTGGACGTCGTCTGCACCGGATGGGTTACAGACAAATAAATGGGGATCATGTGCCAATGATGTGACGCGGAGTTGTTTGAGCGCGATGGCTCAATACAAAAGAATGAATCATGACCTCTCCTGATCTCTCCCCTCACAGCCTGTTTGGCTGGCGGGACAAATCCACTTGGCAATTTCTACTTCTTTTGGCCGTGATCGGATTCTCCACGTGGATGATTTCCCACATGCGCGAGGTGGTGAATCCATCCCGCGAGAGCGAAACGGGGAAAATCGTGAAGACGAAGGAGATCGAAGCCGAGCAATCGCCTCGCGATGATTTACCAAAACCAAGAGAGCGACCGTTTACGGGCTATAACGTATCCAACAACTCACTCCCGGACACGGCTCGCGAATCTTATCAAGAAGCCTGCGCCGTCCTCCGCCGGGCTATCAGCTCGAATTCGTCCGCGCTGCTTTCCGATTGCGTGCGCCACCCCTCCATCACGATGATACGGCTGCGCGGCATGCCACCCTCCCGGCAAGTCGTGCCAGCGCTTCCTTTGAGCATCGGACCAACATTCGGCATCACAGGCGATTTGCTACTCACGACGATCCGACTCGCGAACGGAAACGACAGGGCAGTGGTCTTAGAAAGGACGTCCGAGGGCTACAAGCTGGACTGGGAGAGCTTCGCTGGATGGTGCGAGACGGACTTTGACGGGCTGCAAACTCATGTGGGGATGAAAATACATCCGAAGCTCATGCGTGTGCGCTGCCAACCCACCAGTGCCCTTGCGCCTTTTCCAGAACTGAAGGGTATCTCCATCGAGATCTCGCATCCTGCGGAAGCGAAGACACTACGAGCTTTCGCGTCTGAGGAGGCACTGCGGCGAAGTCCTGCTGGAGCGGAGTTAAAGAACTCAAGCGATGGCCCCTTCACCCTTCTCATCAAACCTGATCGTGACACGATCCAACATGGCTGGGTGAGGGTGGAAGAGATCATTTGTTCCGGCTGGGTGACGGACCGCTGATACCTTGTGTGACAGAATCGAATCTGAATTAAAAAGTCTATTCGTGACACAAATGCCATGTGGCAATCAAGTCACTTAGGAGGCATTGCAGGGCGGCGGAAAAATCGCGAAATCCTACAAATGGCTCTTTTTCTTCCTTCCTCCACCCCGACACGTCGCAAGCGCTGGCAGATGCCATGGGCCGCCATGGCTGGTATTATTTCAGCAGCTCTCTCCGTGTGGATGATCACCCAGGTGTATTTGCTGCATAAGCAACGCCAAGAGAAGAAGCTGGAGGAAATGTTTGCTCCTCAGCGCGAGCCGCGCCCGACTGCGCCATCACGCCGGAAAGAGTCTCCGAAACTCACGCTCGCCTCCCCAGGCCGCCCGTTGCAGTGACGAAAACGTTCATTTCAACTGGTTGGGAGCATCCAATGATGTGGCACAAGATGTAGTGGCAGCTACGCCACGCATGAAAACCAAGCTCCGCATCAAGACGCTCATCATGTCCGACATCCACCTCGGCATGGCAGATTCCAAAGCGGTGCAGGCCGCGCACATGCTGCGCCACTGCATCTGTGACCAAATCATTCTCAATGGCGACATCATCGACGCCTGGGCGCTGAAAACCTCCGGCAGATGGCGCACTGAGCACACGCACTTCGTGCGCACGCTGCTCAAAAAGTTGGAGAAGGAGAATGTGGAGGTCATCTACATCCGCGGGAATCATGATGACATCCTCGACAGCTTCCTGCCCTTCAAATTGGCCGGACTGAGCATCGTGAATGAACACATTCATCAGTCACCCCACGGGCGCTACCTCATCGTGCATGGTGACGGCTTCGACCACGTCACGACGAATCATGCCTGGATCGCCAAAGCTGGCTCAGTGGGTTATGATGTGCTGCTCAGGCTCAATCGGTTCTACAACCAGTGGCGTCGCTGGCGTGGCAAGGAAGGCTTCTCCCTCAGCCGCTGGGTGAAATCGAAAGTGAAGCAGGCCGTGGGCTTTGTAGGCCGCTACGAAGAACAGCTCCAAAACCTTGCTCGCTGGAAAAACTGCCATGGTATCATTTGTGGCCACATTCACACCCCGGCCGACAAGCAGATCGACGATATTCATTACCTGAACTCTGGGGACTGGGTGGAGAGCATGACGGCGATCATCGAGCATCACGATCACCGCTTTGAAGTCCTCAGCTATCACGATTTCTGCGAACGAACCGGCCGCCAGCCGAAAGGCATCGAGCCGAGCCACCCGCTAGAGGAGACGCGGAGCAGGCCATTTGTCCTGCCGATGCCAGCGGCGGCACCCGAGCTGATGGCAGCTTGAGTGCGGAAGCTACGATCATTTCATCTCATCATAAGGCACAGCTCGCGGAATCTGATTCAGGCGAGGGCTGCTGAATTCGAGAGCCTCTTCGTAAAGGTTTGAGCGGCCTTGCTCGATGCGATTGGGGCCATCAGGGGCGTCCGTGTCCTTCATGATGTGTGGCTGGATGAAGATGAGCAGTTCCTCGCGGGTGCTTTCCTTTTGGGTGGTGCCGAAGAGGTGCTTGATGACGGGGATGCGTCGGAGGAAAATACCACCGCGAGCACTGTCATTCACACGCTCGGTGATGAGGCCGCCGAGCACGACGGCGGCTCCATTTTTCACAGAGACCTCGGTGACGAGCTCCTGAGTGCCGATGGTGGGGACGGTGTTGCCTGAGATGTTCTGCGTGCCCACGATGTTGTCATTGATCTGGGCAATTTTGAGGGTGACCTCGTCATCGGAATTGATCAGCGGGATGACTTCGAGCTTCAAAAGCACATCGCGATATTCGACGCTGACGCTGTTGCTGGCCACGCCGCCTGCGAAGGCCCCATTACTGAGAATCTGAGCTGGCACGGCGATCTTCTGGCCGCTCTGGATGATGGCTTTGGAGGCGTTTTTGGCATACACGCTGGGCGTGGCGAGCACTTTGAAATTCCGATTCCCGTCCACAAGCTTGATGTAATTGCCAAGCGAGCCGACCTGGCCGTAGAAGTTGAGCTTGTTGAAAGCGAATTCTTTGAAGTTGGCCGGGAAGGCGATGGTGTTTGTCGTGGCCGCCGCACCGCCAGCGGCTGCAACCGCGGCATCACGGACGCTGAAATCATCGAGCAGCTTGAGGAAATCGAAGCCGTAGTTGAACTCGGTCCCGAGATTGAGCTGACCAATGATGGCCGAGATATAGATCTGCTGCGGGCGCATATCCATTTCGGCGAGGAGCTGCTCGATGCGCTGGATGTGCTCTGGCGAGCCGGAGACGATGAGGCTGTTCGACTGTGGATCGGCGATAAGAAGGGTTTTGCCCACAATGATGGATTCGGGCGCTCCCATGATATCGGGATCATCAAGGAGGCTTCGATTGGCATTGCTATTGCCGAGGCCGCCACCAAGACCGCCGGCGCCAAGGCCTCCGTTGGAGTTGTTGAAGCCATTACTGCCGCTGCTATTGCTAGCCGTGTTGCGAGAGGCATCGGTGCCATTGCCATCGCGGCCCACGCTTTGATTGCTGCGCCCACCACGGCGGCCACCGCCACCTGAGCTGGCACCGCCGCTGTCGCTTTGGATGTCGGTATCGCGAGCGAGGGTATCGCGAGCGGAGGCAAGGAAGTCCCGCACATCGAGATGGCGGAGGCGGAATTTGCGGAAAGTATCGCCATCGTCCTGCTTATCGAGCTTTTCCACGAGGCTGCGGATGTAGGCGATGTCCACCGGGCGAGCGAAGACGATGAGTTCATTGGTGCGGCGATAGGGGATGACCTTGGGCTTGCCGGAACCACGATTCGTTCCGCCGGCGTTGGAGGCGGTGCTGATCGGGGTGGCTGTACCTGCGGGCATTCCAGGGCGTGCGCCAGCGGGAGCGGCAGGCACGGCGACGGCAGCAGCCGGCTGAGTGGCATCGGCACCCTCCTCGTCTTTTTCAAAGATCTCATTGATGATATCAGCGACGATCTCCACATCAGCCCGCTGGAGCTTGATGGTCTCGTTCGCCGTCTGCATCGGGGGCACGTCGATGATTTGAGCGATGCGGACGATGCTGCGGATGGTGGTGCTGTTTTCGGTGATGAGCAGGGCGGTGTCATTCGCCACCGGCATGAGGGCGCCGTAGGTGTGCGGTTTGATGGCCTCGGTGAAAGCCTTGGCGGCGTCCGTGGCGGTCACATAGTTTAGGGGAAGGACGAAATGGCAGATCTCCTCAGTGACGGGCAGTTCGGTGAGGGAATTGTAAACCGGCAGGCCGGCAGCGGGCACGTTGGCATTCGCCGAGTGGTTGATGAGCACGGAGGTGGTCGCGTCCCGATGAATGAACGTGTAGCCATTGAGCAAAAGAGTGGACTCGATGTAGGCGATGGCATCCCGTCGGGTCAGTAGGTGCGGCGAGATAATGCGCAGCGGATTGCCGGCGAGGTTGGAGTCAAGGATCAGCTTCCTTCCAGTGAGCTCCTGATAGAAGGGGATGATGGCCTGAATGGGGGCGCTGGGGAAGTTCACCTTCACCGAAGCACCTTCACCGATGGGTTGATACGCGCTGGCGGCAGCTGCGACAGCTTCCGTCGGGGGCGGGACAGCGCCCTGGAGCACAGGGGCTTGGCTTCGACCATGGCGGATGCAAAACACGAAGACGGTCAGGATGCAGGCCATTCGCAGGCGGGCGACAAGACTGGAAGGGGAAGTCGGCATGATGTATAATTATAGATATTATTGCTCATCTAGCTATTTTGACAAGATTTTTGCTTCATTTTTATTAAATTTCAATAAAACACTAATTACCACATGCCTCCTTTCAGGTTGATTCCGACCTTCATGGCTATCGAAAAGCCCATAACGAGGCCTTTGCCCCACCTCGCCTCGACGAATTGGGATTGGACAAAAGATGCCTTGCCTTGTAAAAATCACCAATTCTGATCCATGGGGATATAGCTCAGTTGGTAGAGCGTCTCGTTCGCAATGAGAAGGTCAGGGGTTCGAATCCCCTTATCTCCACCATCGGATTCCCGGCGAGCATTCCACGATTTTTCGTGACGTGATGGGCTGAAATGTGCTTTGAAGCGTCGTCTATGAAATTCCTGCTGCTGAGCCTTCTCACCCTTGCCACAATCTCTTCCTGCGTGCCCTTGACCCAGCCCGCCGCGAAAACGGGTTCCCTGACCCTGCCGCAGGAGGAAAAACGTGCATGCAAAGCTGCCCGCGTGATTTTTCCGGCAGGCGTTTACACTCCGGAGATCGCCTCAGAACGCGGCACCTACTATTTGGCCCCGTCTCCGATGCGCACCGAGGGTGTGCTGCTCGGCAAGGAATACCGAGGCGGTATTTTTGTAGCGAATGACGGCCGCCACGCCGCTTGGTTCGGCGATGCCCGCGATGATGCCGATGAACGCGCCGGCACGCTCCTCGGAGCCATCGGGGCCAGTGCGCCGAAACTTGGGGTCATCTCCCCAAGCCTTCCTTTGCAGCCGGCTCCTACTCGATAATCCGTGGCCAATGGAAAATCCCCAACCAACCATGAAAACCGCCCTCCTGTGCCTATTGACCGGCACACTCCTCTCTTCCTGCACCTCGAAAACCCTTATCTCCGCAGCTGATTCCGGCACCCAGGGCATCATTCTGCCTACGGAGCAAATCGCTGAGCACAAATGGGGTAAAGTCACCTTCCCTGCAGGCCATTACCTGCCGGAGGCAAAATCCGAAACGGGCATCTACTACGCCGCGCCGGAGCGCGTCAATACCGATGGCCTCCTGCGAGGAGGATGGGAGCACGGCGGACTCTTCATCCAAAACGGCACTGGCTACCAGTATCTCTGGATCGGGCAGCCCGGCTACCAGCTCCAGCAGGCACCCGGCACCATCATGGGACAGTGGGGAGTGGAAACGCCTCTGCTTTATACCTTAAAAGAACGGGTCAAAATCGCCCCAGCGGGGAGGTGATAACGTTTTTTCGATCTCGGGTGGCAAGGCTAGGAGGTAGTACTTTGGTAAGCCTGCTGCTTCGGATTGAAATAATCCATAATTTCCATAATTGATTAGACCATGTCCTCGCCTGTCCTCACCTTCTCGATCATCACCACCGTGTTCCTCGCCGGCAGCTTGGTCGCTTCGAAGGAAGGGTGGCTCAACGGCTGGAAAATGCGCCTCACCGAGCTCGCCACTCAGTCCGGCCCGCCCTACACGGAGGCACGCTTCCGTATCGATTTGGTGGACCAAGTCAATTACGCCCGGACCGCCGAGAAAATGACCGCTCTGCGGGTCGATCCCGAGATGGAAAAGTGGCTCATGTCGAGATTCGAAACACTCGACCTCACTGATCTCAACAAGGTCACCAGCCAGGTCCAGGACGGCATGCCACGCTACTTCCGCGTCTCCATCTGCTCCGCCAGTAGTCCCAGCCTAAAAGAGCTGCTGCATCGCTTCCATGAATACGTCCACCGCGACCAGCCGGAAATGACCCACCTCGCCGTCGCCGTGCGTTCCCGCGCTGCAGGCCTCATGCACGAGGCCCTCGTCGTCATCGGCCAGCGACTCAATGACTTCACGCCTGAAGCTCTCACTCAGGCCAAGGAAAACACCCCCTTTTACAGTGTCTGCGTTCACTGCAAGCAGCCGCACTTCATGAACCTCTCGAATCAGCAGCGCAGCATGGCTCTCGAATGCCCCAAGTGCCGGAAAAAGTATGCTGTCATCGCCGCCGACTCCAAAAACCGCTTCCGCTATGTGAACGAATTCCTCACTGGCTATGGCCCGCCCGCCGTTTTCCCGAAAAACGAGTCCCGCGTGCAGCAGCTCTTCACCATCTGGTCCGCCGTTCACACCAACTGCCGCTACACCAACGATCCAGGCGTCAAAAAAAGCGAAAGCATGCATGCCAAAAAGGAGCAGCTCGACTCCTGGCAGTTCGCCGATGAAACCCAGCGCCTCCTCCGCGGGGATTGCGAAGACTCCTCCATCTACCTCGCCGATTGGCTCATGTCCCGTGGCTTCCAGGTCCGCGTCGCCCTTGGCCGCTATGGCGATATGGGTGGTCACGCCTGGTGCGTTGTGAAAATCGAAGATCGTGAATACCTCATCGAATCCACCGAAGGCAAACCGGATCCCTCCAATCCCCCGCTCGCCAGCCAAGTCGGCAGCCGTTATGTGCCTGAGGTCCTTTTTGACCGCTACGCCATCTACGTCCCCGCCTCCAGCAACCGCGTCTGGAAGGGTGATTATTGGTCCGCCAAGAGCTGGGTCCGCATCGAGCCCCGCACGGAGCTGGGCCATGATCCCCTGCTCTCCCGAGGCACCGAGGAAGAAAAATCCAAAGCCAAGAGCCTCGTGCAGGCCGCCACCTCCGCCGAAGCCTCCCGCGTTGGCCGTGCCACCGCCGTACCCACCGCCACCAGCCTCGGCCTCGGAGACATCCCCCGTGGAGCCAAAGAATGGCGCATCTCCCGCGTTCCCGAGCACGAGTGAGCCTTGATCCAAAAGTCAGCCGCTGAAACCGCAGGGAGATTCGCGCACGATTTCATTGCTCAGCCACGGCATCCACGCGAACGGCACGCTTCTCATGCCCCACGTCCTCATCATTCACGAAGTCGCCGATTATCCTGCCTGGAAAAAAGTGTTCGATCACGCCGCAGGCATCCGCCAAGAAGCCGGCGAGCGCACCTATCAGGTTCTGAAATACGAAGCGGACGCGAACAAGATCGTCCACTTCTCCACGTGGACCTCGCATGCCGACGCCAGAGCCTTTTTTGAGTCTCCTCGACTCGTCAAAATCCGCGAAGAGGCCGGCGTGAAGGCACCGGACTTCATCTACCTTGACGAACTCGAAGCAGGCACCCTTTAAATCAAATCCCAGGCCCGCTCCGCGACCGGATCACGGCCTTCATCATACTCGATGTGATCGATGATCGTCTCCACGGTCTTGTCCGTGATTCCGCTGTCGAGGATGCGCTGCGGCAGCAGGTGCGAGCGTTCATCCCGCCAGCCCAGCTTCGCGATGAAACGGTTCCACATGTGGCATTCCTCATCCGTGCGCGGCGTGCCTCGCTCCTGCACCCAGGCCAGGATTTCCTCGTCCGTGCCGTCTTGCAGTGTCCGCTCGCGGATCTCCGCATACGGCACGCCCAGAAAGCGGCAGCAGCGCCCGTCCAACGTGTAAAACTGCGAATCCCCCAGCAGCACCACATACTCCTCCGGCAGCTTTTGTGCCGCGTTCAGGCGTATCTTATCCAGCATGCGGCCGAAGTAGATGAAACGACCAACTTTAGCGTAGCAACTGCGGAGACCTGGAATTTGAGGCATGAAGGCAGTCTATATCGGCCACTGCCGCTTTGGCAATCCCTCGCATGACCGCGGTGCTGATAAAAACTCACCAAAGGCGTAGTGCGGAGACAGTTGTGGAATAGCTAGCCGGTTTCCCAATCAAGCACCTGAAGTTGGCTTTGCCGCCCATCAGCGTCCTCGAAGCGATAGGAGAAGTTGTCGGGGAGATTTCCAGCAGGGAACTGCCTTGAAGGCCTTGTTCTCTGTGCGATGACCTCTAAAATAGCTTCCGCCTCAGCCACTTCACCTCATGAGTTCATTCACCCATCGCCCCCTCGAAGAGATTTCTCTCTCTGGGTATAAGTCCATTCGTGAACTCAAGAACCTGAAACTCTCAGGCGGTTTGAATGTCCTCATCGGAGCAAATGGTTCCGGCAAGACCAACTTCATCCGCTTCTTCGAGCTACTCGGGCACATGTTCGATCCGAACAAGGGGCTGCAAAATTATGTGGCAGCGCGTGGTCGCGCCGATGCCTTTTTGTTTCGTGGCATGAAGATCACGCCTGAACTCAAGATGGGTCTCACCTTTGGCCGGAATAATTACCAATGCATTCTCAAGGCTGCTGATGACCGGACCCTTTTCTTTTCGACAGAAGCAGCTCCTTTCGATGGGCCACTCTATGGAATGGAGCCAAATTTCCAAGGATCAGGTCACTTAGAGAGCAAACTTGTCGAACAGCCTGCTCGTGCAGCGGAAAAGTGGGTGGTTAAGACTATCCGCAACTGGCGCGTGTATCATTTCCATGACACATCGCCGCCTGCTTCGGTGATGGGCCTTTGCAACATCGTGGATAACGATGTCCTGCATGGCAATGCCGCGAACCTGGCCGCCTTTCTCATGAAAATGGCCAAGGAACATCCGCAGAGCTTCGCCCAGATCACCGAGACGGTCCGGCAGGTGGCTCCGTTTTTTGGTGAGTTCGTTTTGAAGGAGGTCATACCCGGCCAGACGCAACTCTTGTGGAAGGACCGCTTCTCGGACCTGCTATACTATCCTTTCCAACTGTCCGACGGCACGCTGCGCTACATTTGCCTCGCAGCACTGCTACTCCAGCCGAATCCACCTGCCACGATCATCATTGATGAGCCTGAGCTTGGCCTTCATCCGTATGCCATCAAGCTACTCGCCAGCCAGCTGCACGAGGCCGCAGCGAAAGCACAGATCATCGTCTCCACTCAGGCATCGCTGCTGCTCGATGAACTCACGCCGGAACAAGTGATCGTCGTCAATCAGCGTAACGGCGAATCCATCTTGGAGCGGCTAGACCCTGAAAAATTGGCCGACTGGCTCACCGAATACACACTCGGCCAGCTCTGGGAGAAGAACGAACTGGGAGGGCTGCCCTGATGAACTGGCTTCGGCTTTACATCACTGTGGAAGGTCAGGCGGAAAAGGCCTTCGCGGATCAGGCGCTGGCTCCTTATCTAGCAAACTTCAACATTGAAGTGAAACCCCGTGTCGTTCTGACCAATCGCAAACTGGGCAAGCGCGGCGGCATCTTGGACTTCGCCAAAATCGAGGGTGATCTGACACGTCTCATGAAACAGGACAGTCATCCCGAGGCTCGTTTCACGACCATGGTTGATTTCTATGCGTTGCCTCCCGAATTCCCAGGCTGGACGGAAGCACGCACAAAGGCCTTGCCGCAGGATAGGGTGACTGTGCTCGAAGAGGCACTTCGCCGCCAGTTTGGAGATGCCCGCTTTCATCCCTATATCCAGCTTCATGAATTTGAGGCGCTGCTTTACTGCGATTTGACCGAGCTACAGCACAGGATCGCCAACTCCGAGCGCGGTATCGCTACGCTCCAACAAGAAGTGGCGGGTTTGAGACCAGAAGAAATCAATGAAGGAGCCACTACAGCACCGAGCAAACGCATCATTCGCCATTTGCCCGTCTATGAACGAAGCAAAGTCCGTGTCGGTGCAGCTGCGGCTGCAGCGATAGGTCTTCCGGCTTTGCGTGAGAAGTGTCCGCACTTCAACGACTGGCTCAGCCGATTGGAAAGTCTGGCTTGATTCTTATCACGACCTCGCCAGCCCCAGATACGCCTTCGCGTTCGCGTAGCAGATATTTTTCACCATCTGGCCGACGAGGACTTCGTCGTTCGGGATGAGGCCTGCCTCCATGTCGTTGCCGAGGAGGTTGCAGAGGGTGCGGCGGAAGTATTCGTGGCGGGGGAAGCTCATGAAGCTGCGGCTGTCAGTGAGCATGCCGATGAAGCGGCTGAGGAGGCCGAGGTTGCTGAGGGCGTTGATCTGCCATTCCATGCCTTCTTTCTGATCGACGAACCACCAGCCGCTGCCGAACTGCACTTTGCCGGGCGTCGTGCCGTCGGCGTAGTTGCCAGCCATGGTGCCGAAGACGTAGTTGGCGGCGGGATTGACGTTGTAGAGGACGGTTTTGGGCAGGTGATCTTCGGTTTCGAGGCGGTCGAGGAAGCGGGAAAGCGTCTCGGCCTGCGGCCAGTCGCCGATGCTGTCGCAGCCGACATCGGCACCGATCTGGCGGGCGAGGCGGCTGTTGTTGTTGCGCACGGGACCGAGGTGGAGCTGCATGGTCCAGCCTTTGGCGGCATTCAGGCGGCCCACATGCAGCATGATGTTGCTGGCGAACTGATCCTGCTCCTGCGCGGTGGCAGCGGTGCCGCTGCGGGCTTTTTGGAAGATGCGCTCGGCCTCGGCATCGCTAACGAAGTTGGCGTGGCAGTAGTTGAGGCCGTGATCGCTGAGGCGACCGCCGACGCTGTGGAAGAAGTCGTGACGCTGGGTGAGGGCATCAAGCAGGGTGGCGTAGCTCTTCACCTCGATGTTGCTGGCGGCGCTGAGTTTGTCGCACCAGGCGTTCCAGGCCTCGGGTGCATGCACGGCGAGAGCTTTGTCCGGACGGAAGGTGGGATAGACGCCGACTTCAAAGCCATCGGCGGCGCACTTCTGATGATGGGCGAGGTCGTCGATGGGATCATCGGTGGTGCAAAGGGCGCGGACCTGGAATTTTTTGAGGATGCCGCGAGCGCTCATGTCCTTCTGCGCGAGCATTTCCCGCGTCTTTTCCCAGATGGCGGGCGCGGTTTGCTCGTTGAGGAGGTCGTCGATGCCGAAGTAGCGCTTCAGTTCGATGTGGGTCCAGTGGTAGAGCGGGTTGCGCAGCGTCTGCGGCACGGTTTTGGCCCAGGCGAGGAATTTGTCGCGCGGGGAGGCTGAGCCGGTGATGTGGCTTTCGGGGATGCCGTTGCAGCGCATGGCGCGCCATTTGTAGTGATCACCTTCGAGCCAGATTTCGAAGAGATTGGCGAACTGGCGGTCCTTGGCGATGTCCTGCGGCGGGAGATGATTGTGGTAGTCGATCATCGGCTCGTTCTCGGCGAACGAGTGGTAGAGGCGGCTGGCGGATTTCGTGGTGAGGAGAAAGTCGTCGTGGATAAAAGACATGCGGCGGCCAGATTGGCGGGGTGAATCCGGGAAGCAACTGGTTCGCGGCCCACGCGGCCTCTTTGGCGCTGTGCTCGAAGTGCTCCAAAAAAGGCTTTTTTAACAGCCGCACGAGCATTCATGGACGGCTC
>Ga0209298_10001563_pt1 | contig 14804 bp, 8 predicted proteins | sample S_140806_EF_Meta_FD_187325 | JGI IMG/M metagenome (GOLD analysis project Ga0209298, IMG submission 187325) | Freshwater microbial communities from Lake Simoncouche, Canada to study carbon cycling - S_140806_EF_MetaG (SPAdes) (version 2) | ecosystem: Environmental > Aquatic > Freshwater > Lake ...
TTTCACTAAAATTATTTAATTAAATATACAACGAAAGAACCAGTATTAATAGGCCCATTTAACCCATGCTGCGCCCCAAGTAAATCCTCCACCAAAAGCAGCCAATATTAAATTATCTCCTTTATTCAATTTTGACTCCCATTCCCATAAACACAATGGAATCGTAGCTGCTGTGGTATTGCCATATTTTTGGATATTGATCATCACTTTTTCTTTTGGCAAACCAACACGGTCTGCAGTGGCATCAATGATTCTTAAGTTCGCCTGGTGAGGTACCAACCATGCAATATCTTCACCCGTTAAATTGTGTTTTTCTAATAACTCTGCGCTTACATCTGCCATGCCTTTTACAGCAAATTTGAAAACTGGCTGACCATCTTGAAAAGCGAAATGCTCTTTTGCCATCACAGTCTCTATTGATGCTGGCTTTAAACTTCCGCCAGCTTTAAGATGTAAATAGGCGCTTCCGCTTCCATCACTTTTCAGAATTGAATCCTGGAATCCATCTTCGTCCGCACTTGGTTCTAATAAAACTGCACCGGCACCATCACCAAAGATGATACAAGTGGCTCTATCCGTATAATCAATGATAGAGCTCATTTTATCCACGCCCACTACAATTACTTTTTTATACCTACCTGCTTCTATAAAACTTGCACCAGTCGTTAAGGCGAATAAGAAACCGCTACAGGCTGCACCTAAGTCAAATCCAAATGCATTTTTTGCACCTATTTTGTCTCCAATGATATTGGCTGTGGCAGGGAATACCATGTCTGGCGTCACGGTGGCGCAAATAATACAATCTATTTCTAAAGGGTCTAAGTGCCTTTTTCTCAAAATTTCTTCAATCGCTTTTACGGCCATATCAGAACTTGCCTTGCCAGGTTCTCTTAAGATTCTTCGTTCAGAAATGCCAGTTCTACTTCTGATCCACTCATCGTTTGTATCTACTAATTTTTCTAAGTCAAAATTGGTCAATTTGGTCTCTGGGACATATCCTCCAACCGAGGTGATTGCTGCTTTCAGCTTTTGGGCCATAGTTCGTTGCTTTGTTTGGTCACAAATATCTTAAAAAATGCTTAAGAATGACGTAAAATGGCCATTTTTCATTGCTTAAGTGTTATTTTTGAAACCACTATGATTGCATTTTTACAAGGAAATTTTGTCCAATTGACCCCAGCTAAACTGATTGTGGATGTTGGAGGCGTAGGCTATGAAGTCAACATCAGTTTGAATACCTATGAATCCATCTCTGGCAAAGAGAAGGGGTTGCTGCATACCTATTTACATTTGACTGAAAATTCTCAAGTATTGTTTGGCTTTTTTGGGCAGGATGAGAAAGAGCTTTTTATGCAACTCATTAGTGTATCAGGAGTTGGAGCAAGCACAGCGAGGATGATGTTATCGGGGATGCGACCAGATGAAATCATTCGTGCAATAGTACAGGGAGATGCACGTCAATTAGAGCAAATTAAGGGGATTGGCAAAAAATCAGCAGAGCGCTTGGTCTTGGAGTTGAAAGATAAATTGGCAAAATTGCCTTTGCAAATGTCTGGTGGTTCCACATTTAGTAAGTCCACACCGCATCAAGATGCAATTCAAGCATTGGTTTCATTAGGAATTCAAAAAGCAGTTGCAGAAAAAGCAATTGATAAGGCGATACAATCAGAAGGGGCGGATGTCTCTCTAGAAATTTTAATCAAACAAGCCCTCAAAAATTGTTAATCAGTCATCTTTAATGCTTAATTCTTGAGATTTCTTCACACTATCATGTTATTGTCTAGTCTTCTTCTATTGAAGCAGAATGGTTATGCGCAAGATACAAGCAAATTAATAGCGCCATTTAAAGATACCATCAAAAAAAAGACTTCAGATACATTGGTTGGTAAATTAAGGTATCCTATCTCAGATAAAAGGGCAGATTTTTTATCTCAGCCAAGTAATAATCCTTTTGATATTCGAGATTCAAGTGTACTTAAGAGAAAAGTAGATTATGATCCGGCTACTAAGCAATATTATATTACAGAGAAACTGGGTGCAGGTTACAATCGTTTTCCTTCTACCTTAAGTTTTGATGAGTTTTGGAAATTAAAAACGCGTAAGGATGAGCAAGCCTATTTTATGCAGCGCGCTAATTCATTAGGTGTATTGAACCGAAAAATTACAAGGCCTAAAACAAAAGTATTTGATAGTTATTTTGATCGATTGTTTGGTAAAACAGGATCAGATTTAAAAATTGATATCAAGCCTGTTGGAGAAATCAATATTAAGGCAGGGTATCAAGGACAAAATGTAAAAAATCCAACCTTGCCGGAGCGTGCGCGTAAAAATGGCGGATTTGATTTTGATGCCAATACCAATTTTAGTTTAAATGCAAGTATTGGAGATAAGTTGAAGTTCCCCATCAATTTAAATTCATTGTCTAACCTTGGATTTGACAATCAGATTAAATTAAATTATAAGGGTAAGAAAGATGAGGTTGTAAAATACATAGAAGCGGGTAATATCAATTATATTTCTCGAAGCACTTTGATACCAAGTACACAGAATTTATTTGGGGTGAAGGCGCAATTGCAATTTGGAAAAATATTTGTAACAGGTGCCATTGCCAATCAAAAATCTCAACGTCAGTCGATGGCGATGCAAGGTGGATCTTCTACACAAAAATTCCAAAAAAGATTAGATGACTATGAAGAGAATCGGCACTTTTTATTAGCGCAGTATTTTAAGAATAATTACAATGAAGTAATGAAAACCTTGCCGGTGCCAAATTCTAAAATTCAAATTAAGCGTATCGAAGTTTGGGTAACCAATCGCAATGGTCAAACAACCAATGCAAGAGATGTAGTGGGTTTAGCAGATATTGGTGAGCCAGTTTTAAGAAGCGAAAGAAAAAATTTAGAGACCAATCCCAATAATCCATTCCCAGACAATAATGCGAATAGTTTGTATTCAAAAATTAGAGACAATCCCAATGCTAGAATTCCTTCTGGTATTGCAGGGGTCTTATCTGATCCTAATTTAAAATTAAGATCAGCAGAGGACTATGAACGCACATTTGCAAGAAAATTAACAGAGAATGAATATTTTTTCAATCAACAAGTTGGTTTCTTATCATTAAATATTCCACTACAAGCAGATGAAGTATTGGCGGTAGCCTTTCAATACGCCTACAATGGTAAAATTTATCAAGTGGGTGAGTTTTCCGAAGGCGTTGCCTTGGATCCCAAAAATGGCGTGCAACAAGTTTTATATTTAAAATTATTAAAAGCAACCACGCAAAGAACAGATTTACCTATCTGGGATTTGATGATGAAAAACGTCTATTCATTGGATTTGTTTGGTGCTATTCAGCAACAAGATTTTCAATTGAATCTTTTGTACGAAGAACCTAGTGCAGGATTAAAAAGATATATCCCTCAAACAAATAAAACTTACGAAGGAAAGTCATTGATTAAAATATTGCAATTGGACAGATTGAATAATCGCAATGACCCACAACCCGATGGGGTGTTTGACTATGTAGAAGGCTATACAGTTTTATCCAATATGGGCAGGATTGTTTTTCCTTTACTAGAACCTTTTGGTAAAGATTTACAAGACATTGCATTTGCAGGAGTAGATACGAATGTCTCAAAAAAATACATCTTTAATCAATTATATCGCAATATCAAAGCGGAGGCACAAACTTATGCCAACCTGAATCGATTTGTGATGGAAGGACAAGTGAAGGGAAGTTCGGGCGGTTCAGAGATTAGTTTAAATGCTTTTAATGTGCCGCAAGGATCTGTGAGTGTGCGAGCTGGTGGACAGATTTTAAAAGAAGGGTTGGATTATATGGTTGATTATGGCTCTGGTACGGTAAGAATTATCAACCCTGGTATTTTGAGTTCTAATATTCCAGTGGATGTTTCTTTTGAAAACAATTTAGGTTTTGGATTTCAGGAGCGAGGCTTTAGAGCATTACGAATTGATTATTTAGCGAGTAAGAATTTTAATTTTGGATTATCTACTTTACGTTTAAATGAGCGTCCGTTTTTTACGAAGACGAATTTTGGTTCTGATCCAATAAAAAATACGATGTATGGTTTTGATTTCAACTATAAAAAAGACTTACCTGGTTTAACAAGACTCTTGGATAAGCTTCCGTTTTATAGTACCAAAGCAAAATCATCTATTATAGCATATGGTGAGGCTGCCATTTTAAAGCCTGGTCATGCACAACAAATTGGTAAAGGCGGATCTGGGGTAGTCTATTTAGACGATTTTGAAGCTACAAGGACTAATATTGATTTAAGATTTCCATTTAACGCATGGACATTGGCATCCACGCCAATGGATCGTTTTCCAGAAGGCGCACTGGTTGACTCACTAGACTACAATAAAAACAGAGCAAGGCTTGCATGGTATACAATAGAACCTAATTTGCAAGATCGTAATAGTTCTAATAACCCAGTGGCAAATAATATTGCAGCATTGAGTGATCCAAGAGTTCGTCAGGTCTTTACCAATGAATTGTTCCCTCAAAAGACGACCAATATTACCGATGTTCAATTACCAACTTTTGATTTAAGTTATTATCCAAAGGAACGTGGCCCGTATAATTACAATTATAAAGATCAGGATCTCAATAATCCCACCAAAGATCTATTCAAAAATCCTTCCAATAAATGGGGTGGTATTATGCGCGCTTTGGATCAAACAGATTTTGAAACAGGCATCATTGAATATGTTGAATTTTGGGTGCAGGATCCTTTTATTAAATCCGCAGCAACTAAAGGTAAATTGTATTTGAACTTAGGAAACGTAAGTGAAGATATATTAAAAGATGGTAGACGTTTTTATGAAAACGGGATGCCAACGCCTACTAGTCCTGCAAGTATTGATAGCTCTACCTGGGGTAGGGTGCCAGTGAATCCAATTCAAGTGACCAATGCATTTAGTAATAATCCGGAAGATAGAAAATATCAAGACGTTGGATTCGATGGATTAGGTGATGCGGATGAGCTTACCAAGAAAGCTTATTTAATCAATCAAATTGGCAACAATGTAGTTGCGCAACAATTTAAAAAAGATCCTTCTGCAGATAACTATGTATGGTATCGAGATGCGAGTTATGACATAGCAGGTGCAAATATTTTAAGTAGGTATAAATATTTTAACAATCCACAAGGCAACTCTGCCTTAGCAGGGAATAGCCAATTTAGTAGTGCTGCCACTTTATTACCAGATAATGAAGATCTAAATAGAGACAATACTTTAAACGAGACAGAAGCATATTTTGAATACGAGATTGATTTACAAAAGGGCAATGTGAACACCACTAAGTATGTGACGGATTCAAAAACAGTGAGTGTGACTTTAGCAGATGGATCAAAATCTGTGGAGAATTGGTATTTGTTTAGAGTGCCTATTAGGTCTCCAGATGCCAAAAAAATTAACGGTATTCGTGATTTTAAATCGATCCGTTTTTTAAGGATGTACCTTACAGGATTTGAAGACTCTATTACATTGCGTTTTGCTAAATTGGATTTAGTACGTAATCAATGGAGGCAATTTCAATATCAAATTGATAGCACAGATGATTATAAATTAATTCCTCAAGGCAATCCAACTACTGTAAACACCATTGCGGTGAGTTTAGAAGAAAACGGAAGTAGAACACCTGTGAACTATTTAGTACCTCCAGGTATTGATCGCGTTCAATTATTAAGTAACAATGGGGTTAATTTGTTACAAAACGAACAAGCATTAAGCCTTCAGTTAAATAGATTACAAAAGAATGCAACACCAAGAGGGGTTTTTAAAACAATGAATATTGACATTCGTCGTTATGGTTCTCTTTCTATGTTCTTACATGCTGAAAATAAAAAATTCCCAAATATTTCTGAAAAGGGGCTAGTCACTGCGATTTTAAGAATTGGGCAAGATTTTCAAAATAACTACTATGAAATTCGCATACCACTAACCACTACAAAAAGTGGTAGGTATGATATTCAAGATGCAAGATCAGTTTGGCCACTAGAAAATGAGATGAATTTAAATTTAAATGATTTAGTTCAACTCAAAATTGCCAGAGATAAGCTTTCTCCTGTGAATCCTGGATTCAATAATAAGTATAGTCAAATACAGTCTAATAATCATGTGTATTCAGTAAAAGGAAATCCTAACTTAGGAGAGGTCCGTGGGATTTTAATTGCTTTTGAGAATACATCTGGTCAAAGTGAAATTGATGCAGAAGTTTGGGTGAATGAATTAAGGCTCTCTGACCTAGATGAACGCGGATCATGGGCTGCATTGGGTCGTATGGATATTGTATTAGCGGACTTAGGTACTATAGCAGTTGCTGTCAACAATAGAACTTCTGGTTTTGGAAGTATTGAACAAAAAATGAACGAACGATCTAAGACGGGTTTTACGCAGTTGGACATTGCAACCAATATAGATGCTGGAAAATTATTACCAAAGCAAGTCAAGATTTCATTGCCTGTATTTGCTGGCTTGAATAAGTCGCAAGAAAATCCTGAATTCGATCCATTTAAAAAAGACGTTTTGTATGCGGATCAAATTAAATATGCAGATGCTATAAAGAGAGATTCAATTAAAAATGCATCGATCGATCAAACTACCATCAAGACCCTTAATTTTACCAATGTAAGGTTCATGCCAGGCAGCAGAAATACTATGCTAAGTATCAGTAATCTAGACTTTAGTTATTCTTATTCTCAATTACAACAAACCAGTCCTGTCATTGAATTAAATCAGGTGGTGAAGCAACGTGGATCCATTGGTTATACATTCAATAACACAGCAAAGTCGTATCAGCCTTTTTCAAAATGGATCAAAACAAAATCACCTTGGTTTTCTTTAATCAAAGATTTTAATTTTTCTCCAGCACCTAGTTTAATCAGTTATAGAACTGTATTTGATCGTCAATTTGGGGAGTACACCCCTAGGACAGTCAATTATGATGGTTCAAGTGATAAAGCTGAAACTACTTATGACAAGTATTTTACCATGGGTCGTATTTTTAATCTTCGTTGGCCTGTTACGAGGTCCATAAGTTTGGATGTGGTATCAAATTTGAATTCCAGAATAGATGAACCAGATGGACGTATAGATACTAAAAAAGAAAAAGATGAATTAACAAGTGCACTTTTAAAAGGGGGAAGAAATACTTTGTACAATCAGCGTTTTACAGCACGTTATGATTTACCAACTAGTAAATTTCCGCTAACCGATTGGATTTTGGCAAGTTATAATGTCTCCACCAATTACAATTGGATAGGTGCAAGCAGATTGGCTATTACTTTGGGTAATACCATTGAGAATACCCTTTCGCAACAAGTGAATGCACAATTTAATTTCAATAGTTTGTACAATAAATCTAAATTGATTCGATCTGCCTTATCCAATGCAAAACCAACACCAAGTCAAAATAATCCGTTAACTAGTAAGTTAGTGATTACTAAGACAGATGCGTTGAATGGTTTAACAGGCAAGGCAAGGGATTCTGCGTTTAAGAAATGGAAGGAGGAAAGAAAGCAGGAACGCATTGCCATGAGGGTATTAAAAGCCAATGAAGTATTGAATATTTCTAGTCCAATAAAATCTTTCATTAGCTTATTGACGATGGTGCAAAATGCTAGTTTAGATTATGCAGAAAATTATAATAGTCGTTTACCAGGATTCATGTCTGGGGTAGACTTTATTGAGAAAGACTTCAGTGCATTTGCACCTGGATTTGATTATGCCATGGGTATGCAGCCGGATAGTAATTGGTTGAATAAGAATAAAAGGCTGTTTACGACTGACAGGAATTTTAATTTACTATTCCGTCAAGGATTTGAACAAAGATTGAGTGCAAGAATCATGATTGAGCCAATCAAAACATTCATTATTGATTTAAAATTAGATAAAACTTTTACAAAGGAATATTCTGAATTTTATAAAGACACTTCTAAATTTGGAAATGGGTACAGAACACATAATAATCCATTGTCTGCAGGGGGATTCAGCATAAGTTATATCGCGTTAAAGACTTTCTTTAAAAAACACGATCCAAATACCATCTCTCAACAGTTCCAAGATTTCCAAAAGTATAGAGATACAATTTCTTTAAGAGTAGCCACTTTGAATCGATATTGGAGAGAATTACCAGACAATCAAAAATTTGATTCAGGCTATGCAACTGGTTATGGTAGATATGCGCAAGATGTACTCATTCCATCTTTTATTGCTGCATACACTGGGAAGGATCCAAAGAGAGTCAATTTGTTGAATCAAACCAATTCAAGTATTCGTTCTAATCCATTTTCTGGTATGTTGCCCATGCCAAATTGGAATTTATTATACAATGGCTTATCAAAGATTCCTGGATTGTCCGAGTTATTCTCTAATATATCCTTAACACATGGTTATAATGGTACTTTATCCATGAATAGTTTCAGCAGTTCTCTTTTGTATATAGATGACAGAGGTTATAGCGCTCCTGTGTTCCGCGATCCAGTGAGTAAGAACTATGTTCCGTATTTCTTGATTCCAAATATCACCATTAGTGAAAGAATGGAACCATTGATTGGATTAAATGTCACCACCATTACACAATGGTCTATCCGTTTTGAATATAAGAAGAGTCGTTTATTGGCATTGAGTTTAGTAGATTATCAATTGAGTGAGAACAATAGTACAGAATGGATTGTTGGAACAAGCTTTCGTAAAAGAGGATTAAAATTACCATTCAATATCCCAGGCTTGAATAATAATAAATTAGCCAATGACTTAACTTTTAGGTTGGACGTAGCGGTGCGTGATGTCTACAATACCAATAGCAGATTGGATCAAACCAATGCCTATGGTACAGGGGGACAAAAGGAAATTACATTGCAGCCTTCAGTAGATTATGTATTGAATAGTAAGATCAATTTGAAATTCTTCTTTGATCAAAGAAGAGCGACTCCGTATATCTCATCCGCGCCTCCAATTACCAATACAAGGGCAGGGGTGAATATCCGTATTGCACTTTAATCTATGAAATAAATAAATTTATTTCTCCAAATCTACGATTTTGAGAATTTTGAACTATTTCACAAAATCTACGATTTTGCGAATGCCCATTTGATCATTTCCTTCCAGGTGACTTTTTTACCATACATTAAAATGCCTGTTCGATAAATCTTAGCACTTAACCAGGTAGTTAATAAGAATCCACCAATCAGTGTCAACATACTCACTGCTAGTTCCCAATAAGGCACAGTTGTTGGTACACCGTAGGAAACTCTTGCCATCATTACCATTGGAGAACTAAATGGAATCACACTCGCCCAAAAAGCCATTGGCGTATTTGGATTCTGTATCACTACATTGGTAATAATATAAGAGAAGATGATTGGCATGGTGATAGGGAACATTAAACTTTGCGCATCCTGAGGGTCTTCATTCACTACGCTACCAACCGCTGCAAACAAAGAAGCATAAAATAAGAAACCACCTAAGAAATAAAATAAGAAGAGTCCAATAATTAATGGCCAATTGGTGGTAGATAGCACATGTTGGAATGCATAAATATTTTTTGCAGATTCACTTGCTTGTGCCATTCCTGCCGCACCCATCTGTCCACCAGATGCTTGTAATTGTTGTAATTGATTTTGCATATCTGCTGGCAACAAACTCAGACCAACGCCAGTCAATGTGACCACCACAATGATCCACATTAAAAATTGAGTCAATCCAACAGCGCCAATGCCAATGATTTTGCCAAGCATCAGTTCAAATGGTTTAACACTGCTTACAATCACTTCGGCAATACGATTTGTTTTTTCTTCCATCACACCACGTAATACCATGGTGCCATAAATAAACATCGTAATGTAAATCAATAGACCACTCGCGTATCCTATGGCCATGGCTAAGCCTGCATTGCTTTCTTTACTTTTTTTACCTTCATCCTCATAAGCCTTTAATTCTGCTATTTGTGCAGATTGATGAATCGAATCCAAGATGCTTTGTTGGATACCTGCTTTTTCTAACATTCGGTCTTCAATGGCTGTATTGATTTTGTTGCTAATGGTTTCTTGTAAACTAAAGCCCATCGATTTTTTAGATCTTAAAATGTAATCTGCTTTTTTATCTCCTTCAAAAATTGGCATGAGTAAAATATCGGTGTAGCCTTTTGCTTGATAGTTACTTGTATCCACATCATTTGAGAATTCAAATTTTAATTGCTTGCTATTTTTTAATTTATCCTTAAAAAAACCATTTGGATCGACCACAGCAATTTTTCGTTCTTCGGTGCCTTTAAATGAAAAATAGGCAGAACCTACAATCAATCCTACCATTAATAAGGGGACTAAAAAAGTCACCAATAAAAAGCGTTTATTTTTAACCCTGCTGGTGTATTCTCTTTGTATGATAATCCAAATCTTATGCATAAAATATTTTTTGAGTATGAACTAAGCTATTTTTTAATAAACTAAGTGGATGGGGTTTAAATGTTTTGAAATGCCCTTGCTTTTGCGTGGGTATCTTCTACTAATTGTATGAAAATATCGTTTAAGCTAGGTAGCACTTCGTTGTAACTGATAATAGGAATATTTTGCTCAATTAAGTACTTTAAGACCTCATTGGACGCCACAGCATTGCTTAATTTAACCAAAATCTTATTAGGGTTTTTATCTGCTTTGTCTAGGATGCTGAACAATGCGTTGTCTTTGACCAATTGAGGATGACTAGTTTCAATAGCAAAAATAGACGCTTTATATTGTTGTTTGATATCAGCGACTGTGCCATCTAAAATTTTCTTTCCTAAGTTCACAAGTACAATATGATCACAAATTTCTTCTACCTGTTCCATCCGGTGTGTACTAAATATAATGGTCGAACCTTTTTTTGCTAAATTATAAATCTCATCCTTAATTAAGTTCGCATTCAATGGATCTAGTCCACTAAATGGTTCGTCTAAAATAATTAATTTAGGTTCATGTAATACGGTAATGACAAATTGTAATTTCTGGCTCATTCCTTTACTTAAATCTTCTACTTTTTTATTCCACCAGCTTTGCATTTCAAATTTCTCAAACCAGTATTTGATTTTCTCCATCGCATCTGCTTTGGATAAACCTCTTAGTTGTGCCAAGTACAATGCTTGTTCACCAATTTTCATTTTTTTATAGAGGCCACGTTCCTCTGGCATATAACCAATCTCACGGATATCTAATAATGGATCAAAATGTTTACCATCTAGTTGAATGGTTCCTCCATCTGGGTAAAAAATACCCGTGATCATTCTTAGTAAGGTTGTTTTACCTGCACCATTGGGTCCAAGTAGACCAAAAATGCTGCCTTTTTGAATGTCGAAACTAATATCATCCACCGCTTTTTGAGTGGCATAATGTTTCACCAAATGGGATAAACTTAATAATGGCTCCATGGAATTTAATTTGATGTAAAGTTATATTGATTTTAGAAATTCCGAGGCCTCATTTATTACGAACGGGCAAAAGGGGGCCTTAAGCGAATGTATGCTCGGGATATTGGGGTATATTTGTCTAAATATTTAGATTATGTACTCAAAAAAATCGGCGCTCAATGTTTTTTTATTGGTGGCCTTGGTAGGGTTTTCTAGTTGGGGATTCTTAGTACACCGTACCATCCATCAGGTTGCTGTGTATAATTTACCAGAACCAATGCGTAGCTTTTTCTATTCGGATATGGATAATTTAGTGGCGAATGCACCGCGTCCAGATATCAGAAGAAACAAGGATAAAACAGAGGACACCAAACACTTTATTGACTTAGAAGCCTATGGTCCAAATGCAGCAAATGAAATGCCATTTGAATGGGAAGCAGCTGTAAAAAAATATGGTAAGGATAGTTTAATTAAATGGGGATGGGGTCCTTATAATGCGATGGTGCAATTAGATAATTTAACTGCGGCATTTAAATCCAACAATAAAGACAGTATTTTATTTTATGCTGCAGACCTAGGGCATTATGTGGCAGACTTGCATGTGCCTTTGCATACGACGATGAACTATGATGGACAATTAACAGGACAAAAAGGATTGCACTCTTTGTGGGAGACTTTTATTCCTGAAATTAATTTAGATCAGTTTATGTTGTATAATCCACATCAAGCTAAATATGTAAAAAATCCTGCGCAAGCGCTATGGATGGATATTCGTAAAGCAAATGTATTGGTACCACAAATGTTGGCTATTGAAACAGAAGTGACGAAGCAATTTACGCCAGACACCAAGTACCGCAATCAAATGCGTTATGGCAAAGAAGTGAAATCTTATACAAAACCATTTGCAGAAGCCTATGCAAAAGCCTTGGGTAATACTGTGAATGTTCAATTGATTGCATCAGCGAATATGATTGCCGATTTTTGGTATACTGCTTGGGTAAATGCAGGTAAGCCTCAATTAGTTTTAACAAGAGATGCGAATGGAAACTTGGCAAAAGAATTAGCTTCCTTTAAACAAAATAAATTAATTCAAGATGGATTGTTGATTAGTAAAAAAGATAAGCCAGAAGATTAGTAAAATAATTTTTATTTCAATTGCGCCGCAATGCTTTGTGCTAGTTTCTGGCCATCCATTGCGGCGCTTACGATTCCGCCTGCATAGCCTGCGCCTTCGCCACATGGATATAAGTTTTTAATTTGCGGATGCTGAAAACTATCTGCATCTCTAGGAATGCGCACTGGCGAAGAGGTTCTACTTTCTGTTGCCACCACAATGGCATCGTTGGTATAATAGCCTTTCATTTTTTTACCAAATGCCATAAATCCATTTTGTAAAGTTTCATGCACAAATTTTGGTAATACATCACTCAAATCTGCCGAGTGTAGGCCAGGCAAATAACTCGCATCTGGCAAGTCACTGGATAATTTATGCGTACAAAAATCAACTAGTCTTGCTGCAGGGGCCACTTGTAATCCGCCACCACTTTTAAATGCTTGCTGTTCTACATATTGTTGAAACTCCAATAATAAAAGCGGATGATTTAAATCCACTTCCTTCTTTGTTACTTGCTTTAAAAATTGTGCTGCTGTAGGCAAATCTATTTGTACCACCATACCACTATTGGCGTATGGATTATTTCTTTTACTAGGACTCCATCCATTCACCACAATTTCTCCTGGTGCGGTGGCTGCAGGGGCAATGATGCCACCTGGACACATACAAAAACTAAATACGCCACGATCATGCACTTGCTCCACCAAGCTGTATGCTGCGGGAGGAAGGTTGGGATCTCTTGTCAAGCAATGGTATTGAATTTGATCAATTATATTTTGTGGATGCTCTACGCGCACACCTAGGGCAAAAGGTTTTGATTCAATCAGCACTTGCTTTTTATGAAACAGTTCAAAAATATCACGAGCCGAATGCCCTGTTGCTAGCAAAAGCGCTTTAACTTGATAATCGGAACCATCTGCACAATGAATGCGCTTTATTTCCCCTTGCTCGATATCAAAATCCACTAATTTTTTTTCAAATAACACCTGACCACCAGACGCTTCAATTTGAAGACGCATGGCGGTGATAATTTGAGGTAATTTATTGGTACCAATATGTGGGTGGGCTTGATACAAAACTGTTTCGTCTGCACCAAACTGATAAAATAGGCGTAAGATTTTTTCGATACTGCCTCTTTTGTTGCTTCTAGTATATAATTTACCATCGCTGTAAGTGCCTGCACCTCCTTCGCCATAGCAATAATTACTCTCAGGATCCACAATGCCTTCCTTATTCAGTCTTGCTAAGTCTCTACGTCTTGTGCGCACATCTTTACCCCTTTCTAAGACAATTGGTCTTAAGCCTAATTGAATACATTCTAGGGCTGCGAATAAGCCCGCAGGTCCAGCGCCAATAATATGGACTTCTTTCGCATTTTTTGGAAGGATAGGGAAAAGAAAGGGTTCGATGTCTCGATCGGAAATAGGCTCATCTATAAAAACCTGAAGCGTTAAGTTCATCCATACTTGTTGACGGCTTCTGGCGTCAATGGATTGCTTCAAAATATGATAGCCATTGACCTGGCTGATGGATTTGCCAAGCTCTTGGGCTATAGCTGCTAATAGAACCGACGCATTGGCTGCGTCGGCTGGAGTTATTCTTAATTGTATCGTTGTTTGCATGGGGTTAGGTGTTTATCCTAAAAAATGCTTTTTGAGGCTAATAATTAAACAAAGCTTCCATTAGAAAGGCAAGTCGTCGCTGCCCTCAGCTGGGTCGCCAGCAGGCATATCAAAATAGGCGCCAGCATCAGAAGGTGCCACATTACCACCAAGGGCAACTGCTTCCATTCTCCAAGCGTCTAAATTGGTGATATAATTGTCTTTCCCGTCCTTGTTCCACTTAGAACCCTTGATATTAAAGAGGACTTTCACCGTATCCCCGATATTGAATCGGTCAGGCATGGCAGTTCTGTCTTGAACACATTGAAATTTTACGTAATTCGTGATGGTTTTGCCATTGATGTCTTCTGACTTCTCAATCACAAATTCTCTTGTTTTAAACGTCTCTTTTCTTTGTATTGTCTCGTATTTGGCAATCAATTTGCCGACTAATTCGTAGCTCATAGTATGATTTATAGCTATGAAGGTAGCGATATTTGATCATAACTGTTTGGTGATGAATCAAAACTATTCCTGGCAAGGAGCTACGCCCATATTTTGGGTACTTTTTTGAAAAAAAATAAGTGGATAAAAGACCCATTGTTAAGAAAAAGTATCTACCTTGAACGCCTGACTGAACGGATAGAAGACCCCCAGTATAGGCCTATTTGAGACATGTAAA
>Ga0209298_10001564_pt1 | contig 14801 bp, 13 predicted proteins | sample S_140806_EF_Meta_FD_187325 | JGI IMG/M metagenome (GOLD analysis project Ga0209298, IMG submission 187325) | Freshwater microbial communities from Lake Simoncouche, Canada to study carbon cycling - S_140806_EF_MetaG (SPAdes) (version 2) | ecosystem: Environmental > Aquatic > Freshwater > Lake ...
ATACCATTAAATTAAATCTCCTTTTCTTTCAGTGTCGCTTGTCGCTTGTCGCTTGTCGCTTGTCGCTTGCGCGGGAGTTCGGGCGACAAAGTCGCCTTTGGAAGTGGAAGATGTGCTCAATTGGTACTGAGCGAAGGATGCTAAGAAATTTTTCATAATGTACTAAGTAGTTTGTTAAATCAGATTTGTTCTGATTATGTTAGCCAAGTTAGGAGGATTTTTTATTAATGCAAATTTTTTTAGCGAATTTTAGACGAACAATTGCCTTCGAATGATAGCCAAATGGGTAGATTTTTTGGCAACTAAGTGATTATCTGTAAAATACCTTAATTTACTGGTTATAATAATCAAATAGACTTGGCAGATAAGGAAGAAACTCTTTTAAAAATGTTATATCGATTACTCCACCATCAGCTTCCCCTTTGCGCGTGTAAAGAAGCCAAGTTTATTTTGGCTTTAGATAACTATTGAAAATTCTCTGGAAAATGGATTTCAATATTCTCAAACCACTATTCTACTTATCAAATATTTCAAAACAGGTAAAATTATCCGGAGCTCCATAAAAATCTTTATTTTGAACTCCAAATGCTGAACCACAACTTTTTTTTGGCACTCCTGTTTATCTCCTTGTCTGTGAGCGGATTACAGGTTGAGGCAGGAAATGACCCACCTGCTTCCGGAGCAAGAAGTGCTGCTCTTGGAGGGGCATATACCGCAGTTTCGGGTGATGTTTGGACTCAGTTTTTTAATCCATCCGGAATTGCAGGGATAAAATCTGCTCAGGTTGGCGTTTTTGGCGAGCAAAGATATTTGCTCAATGCTTTGAATACAGCCGGACTTGCAATATCTCTTCCTTTGGGTGATAAGCAAGCTGTAGGTCTTACTGCCAGGACCTTTGGGTATTCTGCTTACAGGGAAAACTTTGTGGGATTGCAGTATGCTCGGGTATTTTATGAATCTTTCCGATTGGGTGTTTCCCTTAACGCAGCAAATACAGCCGTAGAAGGCTATGGTTCAGCAACTACATTCACTGCTGATATAGGATTAGGCTTAACTGTTTCGCAAAAAGTAAGTATTGGAGCGAGAGTTTATAATGCTAACCAAGCCAAACTGGGAGAATCGATTCGTACCACAATTCCAACCGTAATTTCAGGGGGTGTTGCATACAAGCCATCAGAAAAAGTGCTACTCACTGCGGATGCTTCCAAGCACTTAGATTTTCCTGTCAGTTTTCGTGGCGGCATGGAATACCGTTTTGTAAAAGCTTTTGCAGCAAGAGCGGGTGTATCTACTCAGCCTCTCACTATAAACGCAGGATTCGGAATCAATTTTGCTGGCTTGTCCATTGACATTTCAAATGGATGGCATGAACGCTTAGGCTACACGCCTACTTTTGGTCTTGGCTGGAAATTTAATCAGGACAAAGAGTGAAAAAGCTTTTTGGAGCATTCCTTGTACTTTTTGCAGGTATAATCCTTCAAGGTCGAAGCCAGACCACGCCCGGAGATTCTACAAATCTGGATGTGTTGATTGAAGATGCCATTACCACCAGCGATACCGATGCCGAAACTGACTGGACGGTTATAACCGATTACCTTGAAGATTTAAAGCGCAAGCCATTAGATTTAAATTCGGCAACGAAAAATCAGTTGTCCAATATTCCCGGGTTTTCAGAAATTCTGATTAACCGTTTGTTTGCGCATATTCAACAAAATGGAGCTTTAACTTCCTTGTTTGAACTTCAGGCAATCGAAGGATTTACGGAAGATGTATTCAAACAAATTCAGCCATTTGTAACCGTTCGTGATGCTAAGGCATTAGATATTCGCAAGTCTGGCGAACACGCTGCAGGACCTTCCTTTCCGGATCTCATTTCTGGTATGAAAATGGAATTCATACAGCGGTATTCCACCACACTTGAAACACAGAAAGGTTACACCGCACCGGACACAAATAGTGATGGCAGTCTTACCACACGCTATCTAGGAAGTCCTGGCAGAGTGTATACGCGATTCAGAGTTAGAAACGGTCAGAATTTTAGCCTTTCCTTGTTAGGAGAAACAGATTCAGGAGAAAAATTTGCTTGGGCACCAGAAAGGAAACAATATGGATTTGATTTTTTATCCGGACATATTGCTTTGACAAATTATGGCAATGTGAAACGGGTTGTTATCGGAGATTATAATTTACAGGTAGGACAGGGTTTGATATTGTCTACCGGTCTTGGATTTGGGAAAGGCGTTGAAACGGTGAACAGTATTAAACGGGCGAACTTTAATGTAAGGCCATATACTTCTGTGAATGAAGCAACTTTTATGCGTGGTGGTGCAGTTTCATATGCCTTTGGCCCTGTTCAAATAACAGCATTTGGTTCAAAAAGACTTCTTGATGCGAATTCTTTAAATCAGTCAGATACTCTTGAAAACACTGCCGATTTTGTGAATTCAATTCAAACCAGTGGTCAGCACCGCACAGAATCAGAACTTGAAAATCGCCAGACCTTAGGGGAAACATCAGGAGGTGGACGGGTAGAATATATCAAAAGAAATATAACCCTTGGTTCCACAGTGTATTACCAGGAATTTGACAAACCCTTTACCACAGGAAATAATGTCTATCAGAAATATGACTTTACCGGTACACAAAATTTATTGGTTGGCGTAGACTATGATTTTGTATATAAGAATATTAATGTTTTTGGAGAAGTAGCCCGAAGCAGCAGTGGCGGGATTGGAGGCATTTTAGGGATGCTTGCAGCTCTGGATCCAAAGGTTGAATTTTCATTGTTGCTGAGAAACTTTGACAAGGATTTTCATTCCTTCAGAAGCTTTGTTTTTGCGGAACGTTCAAGGGAACCTCAAAATGAAAGAGGTGCCTATCTGGGCGTTAAAATCAGGCCAAATAAAAAACATTTAATTTCTGCCTACTTTGATCAATACTATTTCCCTTGGTATAGATATAATACGGAATTTCCTTCATTTGGGTATGATTTTCTTGGACAATATACTTATACACCTGATAAAAAAACGGAATTTTATGTACGATACCGTTCCGAGTCCAAATTACAGAATGCAGATTCCCTTGAAACAGGTCAACTTATAAACCAACAAGCTTGGGCTCAACGAAATCATGTTCGTGGACAATTTACATACACATTGAACAGGGTTATTAAACTTAGAACAAGAGCTGAATACAGTTGGTACAATGAGAATCCAGGTCAGTCTCAGACAGGGTATATGATGTATCAGGATTTCATTTGGGATCTTAGCTATAAATTTAAATTTAGTACACGGTACGCCATATTTGATACAGAATCGTATGACACCAGAATTTACGTGTACGAAAATGACGTTCCTACGTTTTATACCATTTCTCCGTATAATGGAAAAGGAACGCGCTACTATGTTATGTTGAATTATACTCCGTTCAAAGGAGTTGATTTATTTGCCAGATATTCAAGAACTACCTACACTGATCGCGAAACAGTAGGTTCTGGTCTGGACGAAATTGAGGGTAATCACCGTTCGGATTTAAGGGTTATGCTCAGGTTGGTATTTTAATATTTACCAAAACTGACCTATATCATTTTACGAATCTGCAATAATCCGGAAATTTATATCGTTAATCCAATGCGAGGCGTTCTTTATACCATTCTTTCAGAATAGTTAAGTTGATTGTGTTTAGTTAAGGATGTTGTATTTTAAAATATGACATCCTTTTTTTGTCATAGCCCCAAATGCTTAAGTTCATGTGAAACTATCGTTTCGGATGTGACAAAAACGGTATGAATTCCCAGTGATCTGGCCATTTCAATATGTTGCGGGCTATCTTCGAAATACAAAGTTTCTTCCGGTTTGTAATTTTGTTCGGAAAGTACTTTTTGGAAAATTTCAGCCTGAGGTTTTCGCATCCCAATTTTATGTGAAAAATAACATGCTGAAAAGGACTCAAACAAAGGTTTGCATTCTGGTGAGATAAACTCAAAATGCAATTCATTTGTATTAGACAGCAAGGTTAAATTCACTTTTTCGCTCAAATTGCGAATAATTTCAGTACTAAAAGGAAACAATCCCAACAACATAGCATTCCATGCCGATTCAAATTCTTCCTGAGAACATTCAAATCCATACTTTTGACTCAGAGCATTTTTAAAATCTCGTTTTTCAATTTTGCCTGTTTCAAAAGCATCAAACAATTCATCTTGCATAGTCCTGGAATAGACGAGTTCACTATTACCGGAAGAAAATACAAGTTTTTTAAATGCATTTTCCATTATACGATAATCAATATCATACAACACTCCACCCAGGTCAAAAATGATATTTTTAATATTCATCCTGCTTTAATTCTTTAATTTCACTCTCTTCTGCAAAACTGTATCCCGTACAAGAAAGTACAGGTTGGACCGGATACTTTGAAAAGGAACTATTCTGTTTGCTTTTAAGACATAACATGAATACAGACCCTCTGTTATTTTTTATTAATCTGACTTCTTTACAGGAAGTACAAAGAGATTTGAAGTTTTTATTTCCGAAAAACATCAGGAATATAAAAGGCTACATCCTCTTAAATCTCCGGCATCTACCCTGCCCAGCACTTCAAAAGTGCCATTTTCATCTGCTTTTCCAATGTCATCTGTTCTTATAAATGCACAGGTATCCATATTTGCCAAATCGGTAATATGTATTCTTCCATATTTGCCTTTTTCCAAGATACGAAATGGATCATGTAGGTCATAGATCTCTACCTTCATCCAAGGAGGACAAATAAATTTACCCTGCTCTATGGTGTATGCCTGACTTAACAGTTCTGTCATACCATATTCAGAGCAAAAGTTTGCTTTTGGAAACTTGAGGGCTAGCAATTCATATAATTCTTGTCTTGTTAATTCTTCCCTTTTACCTTTCATACCTCCAGTTTCGATGATTGTAATAGGAAATAGTAATGGTTCTTTGAGAAATGCAGCAAAATCCAGAAGGGCAAATGTTACTCCGAAAAGCAATACATTTTCTCCTATTTCAGAAGCCTGAAACAACATTTCTTCCAAAGACTGAAAATTATTGAGGTAAAAACCACTACCCGGGTTACCGAAATGCTCAATCAGGGATTTAACCATATAAACCAGAGAGGAATTACTTCTTTCCAGATAACCTGGTAAAAGACCAGCAATGGTAAAAGGGCCAGTCCCAAACCTGGCAGTAAAAGCCTTTTCAAAACTAAACCTGTAAATTTCGGGTCTGTAAATTGGATGCCTTGAGGACAAACTCCCTGTCGTGCCACTACTTTCAAAAACATCGGCAGGGACATATTCATTTGAATCCAAAAAACTAAAATCCCTAAAGAATTGCACTGGAAAATGAACTCGCCCTTTTTGGCAGGTTTGTACAGTAAATTCTTGTAAGAAAGAGACTTTGTCAATCTGATGCTTCCAGATTTCATTTGCGACCCATTCAAAATCTTCAGCACTCCGTGAGGCTTTTTCCAGGAGTTCGATGGGATTTGGAAGAAACACAGGGCAAAAATAACAATCCCGCAGACAAGAGCCTGCGGGACTGAAACCTAAACTAAACCATGAAAAATTATAGTTATAACGATTTGGCTGTGCAAAAAGTTATCAGAACTGTCAAATTTTTTGCAAAAGTATGAAAAACTTCTTTCAATCTTATGCGTATATTTATAACGAATGAGCAAGTATAATATTTTTTATACGATTACATTGGGTATTTTGTTACTGATGATTAATTCCTGTACTGGGAAAAAGCCCGTTTTTCCAGTAGAACCGGAAGTAACATTTGTTTCTGTTGACCCCTCAACGTTTAAGCAATTTAATGGGATTGTTAATATGACTATTAGTTTCAAGGATGGAGACGGTGATTTGGGGAGTTCAAATCTTGAAGATTATAACTTATTCATTACAGATAATCGAACAAATTTGCCAGATAGTGTACGGAAACTAAATTATTGCCTTCCTCCTTTAGATTCCGATGCAAATAATCCCTCAATTTTGGGCACGATAACAGTCAAAATCCCGGCAACCGGACTTTCAAAATTTTTCCCCCCTTTTGTGGGGCCTACAACAGAAGAAATGGATTATTCGATTTATGTTGTAGACAGAGCAGGACATAAAAGCAATGTGGCAGTAAGCTCAAAACTTACGATAACACAATAAGTGTCTGAAAGCAGTTCATATTACTATGTAAAATTTATAGGCATTGGTGCCTTTGCAGATTACTATCAAGCTACGTTTTTTAAAACCTACCTCGAGCAATTTGGCATAGAAACCAGAATTAGCAGGGAACACCTCCACTCTATTTTCGGACTAAATGCAAATTCTATTACTGGAAATGTTGAAGTTCAAGTACCAGAGGATAAACAGGAACTTGCACTGGAAAAAATGGAAGTGTTTTTTGAACTCAATCGTGAGCATGGTGGGTTTGAGACTTGTCCGGGGTGCAACTCTTTTATAACACGCAAGGCTTTGGATTGTCCGGAATGTGGACTAATGTTAGTCTGAGCAATTAATTTTAGGCTCTTATCCACCACTGGAAACGCTTCATCCATATTGGCAAACAGACATTCAGTTTTTAAAGAACGTAGGCCCGAAAAGAGCTGAGTTACTTAAAACAGAATTAAATATTAATACATACTTCGATTTATTACATTTTTTTCCGCGAAAATATCTTGACAGAAGTAAGGTTTACCAAATTAAGGATATACATGGAGAAGAACCTTTTGTTACGCTGACTGGGAAAATAATTTCCAAGCAGGTAAATGAAATTGGAAAAAATAAAAAAAGACTTACTGCTATTTTCTCAGATGGAAGTAAAACAGCCGAACTTGTTTGGTTTCAGGGCATTTCATGGCTGAATGAACATCTGAAACCCGGATTGGATTATGTTCTGTTTGGGAAGCCCGGAGTATTCAGGTCACAAGTCCAATTTGTACATCCGGAGTTAGAAATAATAAAATCGGAAGAAGAAGTTACTCTTCACTTAAATATACTTGCTTTTTACCCATCAACAGAAAAACTTAAACGTTCAGGAACAGATGCCCGGGTATTTCGAGGCTTAATGAGAAAGGTGTTAGAAGATTGTCCACCTCTTGCTGAAAACCTTCCAGAAGGGATTCTCTCAGAATTCCATCTGCCAGGCAGATTTGAAGCGCTCAAAACCTTGCACTTTCCACAGGACTTCACCCATTTACATGCGGCCAAAAGGAGGGTAAAATTTGAAGAAGTTTTTTTCTTCGAATTGATGCTGGCCGTGAAACAAAAGCAATACCAACCGAAATTAAAAAGCCCTCCATTTGAAAAGGTAGGAACTTATTTAAATACTTTTTACAAAGAGCAACTACCGTTTTCATTAACCGAAGCTCAAAAAAGAGTTATCAGGGAAATTCGTCAGGATTTGGCAAAACCCTACCAGATGAACCGCTTGCTCCAAGGAGATGTTGGTAGCGGAAAAACCATGGTTGCGTTGATGTCTATGTTGATTGCAGCGGATAATGGTTTTCAGTCGGCTTTGCTTACGCCTACAGAAATCCTTTCTGAACAGCACTACAAAACAATCCAACGATATTGTGAACCTCTGAATATAAAGGTGTGCCTGCTTACGGGGAGTGTCCGTCAGGCAGAAAAAAACAAATTGATCCAGGGAATTGCTGACCAGGAGTACAATATTATTATAGGTACCCATGCCCTTTTAGAAACGCCAGTAATTTTTAAAAACTTAGGGCTTACAATCATTGATGAACAGCACAAATTCGGCGTTTTGCAAAGAGCAAGATTGTGGCAAAAAGGGAAAATCACACCCCATAATCTGGCGATGACAGCCACACCTATCCCTCGAACTTTAGCAATGACTTTATATGGTGACCTTAATGTTTCAGTAATAAATGAACTTCCACCCGGAAGGCATCCCATTCAGACCAGAATTTTATCCGAATCACGTCGTCTGGAGATGCTGGGATTTGTAAGAAAACAGCTTTCGGAGGGTCACAGAGCATATTTTGTATATCCTCTAATAGAAACCTCAGAAAAAATCGACCTTAAAGCAGCAACTGCAGGGTATCTTTTTTTGAAAGACTATTTTGCGATATATGGAGTAGGCCTTGTACATGGAAGGATGGATTTTAAAGAAAAGGATGCTGAGATGCAAGCTTTTGCAAGTGGAAAGAAAAAAGTACTGGTAAGTACAACTGTAATTGAAGTTGGAGTTGATGTACCAGAGGCAACGGTCATGGTGATTGAGAACGCAGAAAGATTTGGATTGTCGCAATTACATCAGTTACGCGGAAGGGTCGGCAGAGGCACTGGTCATTCATTTTGCTTGTTGATGCCTGGAAATCAAGTAAGTAAAGAAGGGATTTTAAGATTAAAAGCAATGGAAAGCACCCAGGATGGCTTCAAATTGTCTGAAATTGACCTGGAAATCAGAGGACCGGGAGACCTTATGGGCATTCGACAAAGCGGAATGCCTGAATTTAGGTTGGCAGATTTAAGTCAGGATCAGGAAATAATTTTAGCAGCACGAAATGCAGCATTTGATCTGATAGAAAGAGATTCCGAAATGTCAACCCCTGAAAATAAGGCAGTTAAAGCTTTTTTCCTTCCTTATTTTAATGCAAATAAAAAGTTCCTGGGCTTAAGTTGACATTTTGGATAAATGATAAATGGTATATTTACGACCTCAAACCGGGATAACTAACCTGAAATGCTAAGAAACCAAAGGCATCTTCACTATTTATACTGCGCTCTAACCGTTTTAATCCTACTTACAACGGTTTCGTGTAGCTATAAAAAAAGAAAGATCCTATTTAAAACTGCAACTGAACACGAAAAGGAAGGTGTGCCTATCGTACATATTTATGCGAATGGCGACACTTTTTCTGGAACCTCTGAACAATATGTTCGAAAAATACAGAAAAGCGACAAGATCGTTGTTCGCTTCCTGAATAACTATGATATTGAAACAGGTCAAACAACCAGCGGACCCGGTGAGCCTCTAGAAAAAGAGCCTTATTATGTAGTGGATAAATCAGGAGAAATAACACTTCCACTTATTGGAAATGTTAAAGTGATGGGTTTGTCTCAGGAAGAAGCTTCAGAAAAACTGAAAAAACTTTATTCAAAGGATTATAAAAATCCAATTGTAGAAGTTGACATCCTAAATGTTTCAATTAATCTATTGGGAGAAGTTGAGCGCGAGGGCGTGTATCCGCTTGTAAAAGATGAAATGTACCTGCATGAAGTATTGGCTCTTGCTGGAGGAATTACATCTTTTGGAAAAAAAGAAAATGTTAAAATTATAAGAGGTAATTTAAAGAATCCCGAAATCATCATTGTCAATATGACTATGATTGAGTCTTTATCTTCAGACGAAATTTTAGTCAGGGATAATGATATTATTTATGTGGAACCAAGACCCGGAAAGATGGTGGCAGATGCAATGGCACCTTACATTGTCTATACCTCCGTGGTTACCTCACTATTAACTCTTGCAATCATCTGGATAAGAACAGGACCTCGTTAAAAAAACCAATTTTTATACTATCTAGTGGCAGAATCCATTAAAAATAAACCTGCATTCAGCAATGATATTAACTTCGGTAAAATCATTGCACTGATTACCAGATTCTGGTACTGGATTGCAGTCAGTGTTGTGGTATTCCTTATCGGAGCCCGGATATATCTGAATTACAAACTGCCGGTATATGAAAGCGGCGCGATGATTAAACTTGAGTCCGACCAAAGCAGCGTAACTGATTATTTGTCAATTGATGTATTTGAAGGATTCAAAGATCAGATATTGACTGAAGTTCAGGTAATTCAATCCAGAAGCATTATAGAAAAGGCTATTCAAAATATGCCTATAGAAATTAGCTATTATGCTGTTGGCACACTTAAAACCACTGAGCTCTATAATAAATCACCCTTTATAGTCATACCAGAGCAAAGAGATTCCCTTGCTGCAACAAAGAAAATTCTATATGCTGTTGAATATCAAGGAAATAATAAATTTATTATAGATGCAATAAACCTTGAAGGAAAAAAATTCAAAAGAAAAGTTCGAATGGGCCAATCTTTTGAAGTAGAAGGCACAAGGATGAGAATAGAAAGGAATACAGGTGGACTTCAGTTAGTTCAGGGGGGCCAGTATCAATATAAATTCAATTCTATTTCTGGCTTATATAAGCGCTTCAAAGAAAACCTCTTTGTTAAAGACGGTGGTAAAGGAGTACAAATTATAAATGTTAGATATCAGGATATTCATCCTAAAATAGTTTCTGATTTTATAAATGCACTATGTAGTGTATATGTTAACGAAGACATAGAGAATAAATCAAAGGCAGCTTCCCAAACCCTTGAGTTTATTGAAGAACAACTAAGAGATTTATCAGTTAAAGTACAACTTTCGGAAGTTGATATTGAAAATTTTAAAAAGAAAAACGACATCGTTGATCTTACACAGAATTCCATAATAAATCTGGAAGCATTGACAAATTTGGAAGTCCAGAAAAGTGTATATGATATTCAGAATTTGGCGATTAAAGAACTTGAACATCAGGTTAAATCTAATGTTACTAAGGATATCACCCAGATGAATCTAAGTTTGGATGGAAATTATGATCCAATCTTGTTTAGTTTAGTTCAAACCTTAAATGAATTAAACCGGGAACGAAATGCCAGAACGCAGCGGTATACGCCTAATTCTCAGCAGATTCAGCTTGTTGAAAATCAGATTGAAGATGTAAAAAAGTCTATTCTTACAAATCTTGAAAATGCTAAAAATAAAAATAATGAAAAAATAAATTATTTCGAAAATCAGTTAACCGACGCTAAATCCAAACTTCGCTCCTTTCCTGAATCCCAGAGAATATTTTTAAACCTACAGAGAAGTTTTGAGGTAAATGAAAAAGTATTTGCCTTTTTAATGGAAAGAAGCCTCGAAGCGAAAGTTACCAAGGCCTCTGTTGTTTCTGCACTTAGGGTCATAGATTTTGCGAAAACTCCAGAACAACCTGTTGCTCCAATTCCTTCCCTGATTTATACAATTTCAGCTGTACTTGGTATTTTATTCGGTGTTCTTGCCATCCTTGGGTTTGATACCTTTGATGATCGCCTTAAAAAGCAATCAGATGTGGAAATGATCAGTGATACTCCAATGATAGGTTCCATTCGTACTTCTCAGGCGGCCAAAGATGAAACAACACTGCCTACCATGCAGGTGTTGGATAATCCTAAATCTGCTTTTTCGGAGTCTATTCGCGCAGTTCGAACCAATCTTCAGTTTCTTGCATCTGATAAGAAATCAAAGGTTGTGAGTTTAACTTCAACCATTTCCGGAGAAGGAAAAACCTTTTTGGCAATTAATATTGCTGGAGCAATTTCTTTGCTGGATAAGAAAGTTGTCATTCTTGGACTTGACCTTAGAAAACCGAAATTGGTTGGTGCATTTGATTTAGATACAACTAAAGGTATTAGTACTTACTTGGTAGGAAAAGACACCCTAGAAGCAGTAATTACCAAAACCCAATATGACAATTTGGATGTAATTGGTTCAGGACCAGTTCCACCAAATCCATCGGAGCTAATTCAAAGTGATCAGATGAAGATGCTGATCGAAAAGCTAAAAGAAATATACGATTATATTCTAATCGATACTGCGCCAGTAGGACTTGTTGCAGATGCCGTTTCTGTAATGAAGATGGCAGATGTTAATCTCTATGTGGTTAGAGCCTCATATTCTAAAAAGTTCTTCTGTAAGATTCCGGACAGAATTGCTACAGAACATAATCTCAATAATATTTACATCCTCGTAAATGCATCAGATGCAGGCGGAGGTGGATATGGTTCCTACTATGGTGGCTACTACGGTGGCTACTACGGTGGATATTACGGCGGTTATTACGGATACGGTTCAGGATATGGTTACGGCTATGGCTATTATTCTGACGATGAAAAGAAAAAAACTAAATTCAACTGGAAGGATGTATTTGTCAATAAAAAGAAAAATAATTCTTCTTATTGATTAAAACAGTTAAATGTCATTTATATCCAGACTTTTTAATTCTTCTTCAGAAAACTCCCCAGAAATAAATGATTTCTCGGGATTGGTGAATGACATTCATTCTCATTTTCTTCCTGGAATTGATGACGGGGCATCTACCATAAATGATTCCTTAAATCTTGGAAAAGCATTTCTGGAAATGGGGTATAAAAAGGTAATCACTACGCCTCATGTCATGGCAGATGGTTTTCCAAATAAAACGGAAACAATTCTGGAAAAATTGAAGGAAGTCCGGGCTGCATTTAAATCTGCTGATATTCCTTTGGTAATTGAAGCCTCAGCAGAGTATTATCTGGATGAAGGATTTGAGGCACAATTAAATAAAAAAGATGTTTTACCCTTTTTTATTGATGGTTCTCCTTATTTGCTGTTTGAAGCAAATTATGTTTCAAGACCCATGAATCTTGAAGGGATTATATTCCGGATGATTAGCCTGGGATATAAACCTGTTCTTGCGCATCCTGAACGCTATAACTGGTTGTGGGGAAAAAAATTAACTGATTTAGAAGAATTAAAAAATACCGGAGTATTGTTTCAGGTGAATATTTCTTCATTTGGAGACATTTATTCGGAAAGAGCCGGAAATATAGCCCGAATGCTTGCTAAAGCAGAAATGATTGAATTTTTGGGATCAGATTGCCATAATATTCGTCATATTGGTAATATGAAAATGGCGCTTGCCAGGAGTCCTGAACTTAGAAAACTGATTTTATCAGGTAAAATTCTGAATTCGCGGTTATAAGAATTTTCTCTTAACAATTCGGTAAAATACATATTCCATATAAAACCGTATTTTTGCAACACTTTTATCAGGACAGTCTTTAAAATGGCCGACTTGCACATCATTCCGCACCAACATCTGGTACAGAGATCAGACAGAGAACACCTCAATAAGCACAAATCTGCCATTATCTGGTTTACTGGCTTGTCAGGTTCTGGCAAATCCACCCTTTCACATAGTCTTGAACTGGAATTTCATAAAATGGGATTTCGCACCTATGTACTGGATGGTGATAATATCCGTACAGGATTAAATAAAGATCTGACCTTCTCCGATGCTGATCGCAAAGAGAATATTCGAAGAATTGGAGAAGTTGCAAAGCTGATGATGGATGCAGGCACCATTGTAATAACTGCATTTATTTCTCCTTTTCGTGAAGATCGTCAACTCGTTAGAGATTTAGTGGCAGCAGGTGACTTTTTTGAAATTTTTGTTAACTGCCCGTTAGAAGTCTGTGAACAGCGAGATGTTAAAGGCCTTTACCAGAAAGCAAGAGCTGGTGTAATTAAAGACTTTACAGGAATTCACTCTTCATTTGAAGAACCTGCAAATCCAGAATTCGAAGTTAAAACAGCTGAGGAACCTTTATCAGATTCAATTGAAAAGCTCCTTGAATATTTTAAACATAAACTCCAAAAGGATTAAACATGTTATCCTATAATTTAAATCATCTGAGGGAACTCGAAGCCGAATCTATATTTGTGCTTCGTGAAGTTGCTGCACAATTTGAACGTCCTGTTCTTTTATTTTCCGGTGGAAAAGATTCAATCGTGGTTTCACATCTGGCTCGAAAAGCTTTTTGGCCAGCTAAAATTCCATTTCCATTAATGCACATTGACACTGGGCATAATTTTCCTGAAACTATTGAGTACAGGGATTGGTGGATGAAAGAAATTAATGCCAATCTGTTGGTAAAATATGTTCAGGATTCTATTGATCAGGGAAGAGTTGTTGAAGAAAAAGGCCCTAAAGCAAGTAGAAATAAACTTCAAACAGTAACACTGTTAGATGGCATTGCAGAACACAATTTTGATGCTGCCATTGGTGGAGCCAGAAGAGATGAAGAAAAAGCAAGAGCCAAAGAAAGATTTTTCTCTCACAGAGATGAATTCGGGCAATGGGATCCTAAAAACCAGAGACCAGAACTTTGGAATATTTTCAATGGAAAAAAGAATGTTGGAGAACATTTTAGGATTTTTCCTATCTCAAACTGGACTGAAATGGATGTTTGGATGTATATCAAATTTGAGAATATCGTCCTACCTTCTATTTATTTCTCTCATGAAAGGGAAGTATTCTGGAGAGATGGAATGATGTTGGCTAAAACTGATTTTATTACACTTTTACCAGAAGAAAAACTTTTTAAAGAAGTTATCAGATTTAGAACAATCGGAGATGCCACCTGTACAGGTTGTGTTTTGTCAGATGCCTCAACTATGGATCAGGTAATTGAAGAGGTGGCGAGCAGTCGTCAAACAGAACGCGGAACCCGCTCAGACGATAAGCGCTCTGAAGCTGCAATGGAAGATCGTAAAAAAGAAGGGTATTTTTAATTTAAGGAACTCATGAACAAAGACTCAAAAAACTACTTAGATATGGAGTTGCTTCGCTTTACCACTGCCGGTAGCGTTGACGACGGAAAAAGCACCCTTATTGGAAGGCTTTTATATGATAGCAAATCAATTTTTGAAGATCAGCTTGAAGCCGTAAGAGCTACAAGCGAAAGAAAAGGCTTAGAACATGTGGATTTATCCTTATTAACTGACGGCCTTAGAGCAGAACGTGAACAAGGAATCACAATTGATGTTGCTTACCGATATTTCGCTACTCCTAAGCGTAAGTTTATTATTGCTGATACTCCAGGACATATTCAATATACCCGTAACATGGTTACGGGTGCTTCCACAGCCAATCTTGCATTGATTCTGATTGATGCCAGAAATGGTATTATG
>Ga0209298_10001566_pt1 | contig 14787 bp, 1 predicted proteins | sample S_140806_EF_Meta_FD_187325 | JGI IMG/M metagenome (GOLD analysis project Ga0209298, IMG submission 187325) | Freshwater microbial communities from Lake Simoncouche, Canada to study carbon cycling - S_140806_EF_MetaG (SPAdes) (version 2) | ecosystem: Environmental > Aquatic > Freshwater > Lake ...
GCACTGGCAGGCGAGCAACAACAACAACAAGATAGCTTTAATGAAAATACATCAAAGGCAGATAATCTGCGTAGAGGATTGGACACGGCGCCCGCCCAGGGGCCCGCATCCGCAGGGATTCACATATACACTGTCACAAACACAAATACAATCATACACATCGCTTACACGCATACACACACACATGACAATTCTCACTCACTTCCATTCCAAGCCAGTCCAACACCACGTTCGCTTCCTTACTTGTTTCTCATTTCCACCTTACTAACTTCCACCCGACTTCATCCCAACCAATTACCTATTCCACCCCAAGAACCATCCCAGATCATTACTAAAGTACCATCACACACCACCATCAGTCTACCGTCCCCAAGACTATCTCTGATATGTTCACTACACCACCTAGACCTCTATCTCCTCACCACCAACATCACACACATCACACAGACGAGCACAAATACAACGCAGCAGCAGCAAATAGTCATGTAGTAGTATCTGCGTTGCCACCAGCTCCTCGTTGTTCTCGGGGGGTGGCAACCATCTTCCTCCAGCGCACCATAGTGGTATCAAGACCTTCGTGCATGCTGCCATTCTTGCGTTTGGCTCCACACTGGAGGAAGTCATCCATACGATTGATCTGCAGACTCGGATTGATGGCCTCGGAATGTTGGACAAGTGCAGGGGGCGAGAATCGGATTCTGTGCATGAAAGCCAGGGCCGAAATAGACGCCAGAACTGTATCCTCGATGATTGGGCGCCAGAATGTCTTTGGTACCTCTAAATACTCAAGTGCATGGTGCATAGCCTGCTCCAGGACCAGTCCCCGTGCACCAACAACCCAGGGGAGAATTTTTACTGACCATCCAGAATCACTATAATGGCCGAGCGCTTCTACGAGAGGACCATATAGATTTCTTTTGCGCTCATATGCAGCTTGCAGCTGCCCAGATGATGTATCAGAAGGTCGACACAGCTCCAGGATAGCAATCTTCTTAGCCTTGAAGGACACAGACACAAAGTCTGGTTGCCAACGACTGAGGGACATTCTACCCGCTTCCAAGTCAGCCTCGCTAACACAGCGACCTGTCTCACGGACCCTGGCCGAGGAGACTGGACGCAATTGCAGCCCTGTCCGAAGCATTGCTGCTTCTTCATAAAGCTTCCACTTGCGGGGGAGATGTCGCTTGAGAGAGGAGGACAAACGCGCTCTGATTTGGTTGTGGGCTGCTGTTCGCGCATCATGAAATCGAGGGCATACACTAAGGAAGTGGGACAAGGTTTCATTTGCACCAGATGCACAGTGCGGGCACAGCTTGGAAGCGGCTTTGCCAATCTTATGCAGGTAGGATGCCACAGGATATGTTCCAGTCATGGCCTGCATCCAGCATCGCACCTCAGAGTCACTGCTCTTTACGATCACCCGTGCTATAATAGCGCTTTCTGGTCTATACATGACCTCACGTACAAATATTGTGTTACGAAGATTCACAGCACGTTTTGTGTTGACACTCACCACTTGTCGCAGTATTGATGCATTTGGTGCTCCATCACGCGGAAGAGTGGCGCACAAATGCTCTTTTTCAACAAGGGTATGCAGAGAAGGCTGAAGCCGTAGGTGCAGGGTGCCATATTTCTGAGGGCCTGAGAAGAGGGGTGTATCATCTAGCATACACCCAGCATCAGCACACTCATCTGCCATTTCATTGTGATAGCATCCAGCATGACTTTTAACTTTGACAAGCACCAGTTCTGTGGTCCATTCACGGAGCACTTGGAGGAGCGGGAGAAGGACATCAAAATGAATAATATCTTTGGGATCAGGCCAGAAATCAACCCTGCCCCAGTTGGACAGTATTTGGAGGAGCCCCAGACAGTCAATGAAGACAGTGACACGCGCAGATCCCAAACGATGATCGCGAAGCCATTTCAAAAGGCACAGGAGCCCAACTGCCTCCGCGCGAATTGAGGCTAATGGTCCTCCAACTGGGGCCGAAAATCTATGAATTGGGGCGAGATCCATGCCCTGTGTGACCACATATCCAATCCCCATACGTTCTTTTTTGTAATTGACACTCCCATCGGAGCCAGCAAACAGGCCTTGTCCCGTGTAGAGAGGTGCATCCTGCTGACCTGCTCTATGCCGCAGCAATTGCGACGGGGGGTGCTCCATAGGAAGGTAAAAGTCGTAGCGCTGCTTCTCCCACTGACCAAGTAGTTGCTGCAAATTGCATGGCTCAGGACGTGGTCTGCTCTGTACAGCAGGGGAGCAGAGCAACCATATTTGAGAAGCACACCTTGAGGGTTCAGAGTCCCACTTGGCGGTACTCCAGCAATGGATGTCATGGAGTACCATACTCCTAGGGGGGAGAATCGCCATCAGACAAGCATGGAGGCTGCGCATCCTGGCTAGATCTGCTACTGCTTCTGGCGAGGGTCTATCCTGCCGCAGGATCCATACTACACTACCATGGCTTGCTGCCTGATGGAGAACACTGGCCCTGTCCTCAGGCGCTATAGAGTCCAAGAGGAGCAGGGCAGGCGTCTGCGGCCAAGATGTTACAGCCCCAAGCAGATAGTCCTGTGGCTCTGGTGACGCAAAGTATAGAAATTGAGGGGTGGTAGTAACAGCTCTTGCCCCAATGAGTAGGTCTACCTTTAAAATACGGTGCAAAGAGGACAACAGGTGACGACTCCAAGCGACGTGGTATTCCCCATCCGCTACCAGCTGCGATAAATATGAGGTAACAATACTCTTTAGGACAGCCTCTGAGGGAGCCCGGCCAGTACCGTGAGGGTCCGCAAGCATGGAGTACTGGGCCGCATCTAAACCAGCCACGTCTTGACTGGGGCTAGTGATAATCACTCGGGCATTCCTTTTAGCCACTGTCCAACCAGTAGGTGATAACAGATATTCAACATAATGATTTGAGAGATCAAATCGGACCAGGTCAGGAAGCTTTGGATCACACTGCCACGGATGGAGGAGAACAGGAGACCTATGCACAACAGCAGGACGCCGCAACTGCAGGCTGCTGATCGATGTGCGGAGGACTTGTTGTCCATCCTTGTCCATTTGATCAAGTATCCACTGTGAAGTAGAGGAGGAGCAGCCTGGATGCGAGTGCAGTGTAAACCAACGCTGCAACTCTTCCTTTGGTACCAGCCAAGGAGGCCTACAACAAGCGTCTCGCAAGTATTCTGCACCAATGGCGACAAGACTATCCCTTACAAAGGCCATTGTGAGAACAGTAAATTGATTAACAAAGCGCTCAGCCGAAAGATCCTGAACAATAATAGATTCTGGGCAGGTTGCGGAAGGACAGAACACACGAAGGGGAACCAGACATTCAACTTGAATGCTGGTGGATTCGTCTGTGGAAAAAGAGAATATTGACCTCGCTTGACACATTCCCACTGCTAGGTCGTGATCTGAAATTGTGCAAAGGGCATCACGGGAGGATACATTTCTAGGCTCCAGTTGCACACGATCATGTGATTGGATGGACCTAGCACACCCCCGAACACACGGGGGAAGAGTGACACTAGAGACTGGTGGCCAGCACCCTTTGCTCCTATCACTTGCCCTCCGGTGATGAGGAACGTGCATTGGAGATGCGCCACTGGCAGGTTCTAGCGTTGATTCAACAGAGATTGCAGGAGGAGCAGGAGCCTGATCCAACCAGGTGCAAAGAGTTTGATATTCTGTTGTAGTGAGATGAGAAGATCGAAGACGCACTTCAGACAGTGACAACCAGTGCCCCGCCTGTCCTCGGAGTTCCGAAACCATGATGATTCCAGCTTGACCTAGCTTACTGAGAGCCAGCAGGCATTGTTTGGCTTGCTCCCAAGTAGCATGCGCTTCCCCACTACTGAACAGGGGAGCCCTATGATCAATCAGAGATGACGCTTCCTTCGCTCGCCACGCACACCACAACTGAGGCCATAGGATCCCCGAGATGAGTAAACCAGCTTGTGGCGCCCATGGGGTAGAGACCTCCAGACCTTGTTCATCCAACCGAAGTAACAGCAATTTCAGGAGAGATTCAGAGCCGTTGTTACCTGTAATACGCAAAAGGGACTGCATTTGGTTCAGAGCAGCACATCCGTGGTCACAGCATTCCTGGCGCAGGTGAAATAAAATGAATTGGGCTATCTCACAGGGCAGGGTCATGCATTGATCAAGTGTATCCAATACGTCTCGCATCCACACCTCTATAGCACTTGGGCATTGACGCCCTCCCGCATTTTTGTCAAGAACAAAAGGAGAGCTGTCCATTCCACGCGCCGCAGCCTTGAACCATGCTTGTTTATAGGCCCTTATCCACATATCTGTAATCTCATCCAACTCAGTTCTTGTCCATGGAACCGCCCCAGCACTGTATCGGAACACAGAGATCACTCCTATCTTGATGGCTAGTTCTTTCAGAGAGGGTGGAAGAACCTTGTCATCCATTAATTCCTTGATCCGGCGTTGCATCTCTGCTCGCACATATGCCTTTTCAACACAAAAATCCCCAGTAAGGGTCATACGGATTCCCAGATGTTTGTGAGGTTGATCAGGGGGGAGGACAGAGAACGGTTTACCGTCAAATGTAATGCTAACAGTGGGTATTGCCTGCCCAGTTGCAAAGTTGATGGCAGAGATATACGATTTTGACATGTTTAAGGACATGCCAAGCCACTTGAGGAGAGGTCCTATAGAGTTAACCAATGCGCGCATAGCGGGGATAGCATCACTGCCGCCTGTGTGAAGCGCAGTATCATCCGCAAATCCACTAGATCCTGATGGACCATCCATGCCCGGAGCAAGGCAGCCCCGCCCACTGGCTCGCACCATCTTATGTGCCGGGTCGAAGGCGAGGTTGAAGATGTTCGGGCTGGGTGTGTCTCCTTGAAATACACCACGCCGAAGAAAACACGCAGCTGATTCACCAAATGTATTACCAACTGAAAAGAATTTCCCAGAATACATTTGACGGAAAAAATCTACATCAACTTTATTGAAGCCATAAGCTTCCAAGAGGGAGAAGATCGCTCGATGATTTACTGCATTGAATGCATTTTTGATATCAAGGAAGAGAACCACAGATTGACTTTTGTCCCTACATTGCTGTGCAAGAAGACCCTGGAGTTTGGAGACCTGGCGCTTCGTGCTACGATGACGCCGAAAACCTTCTTGGGCATCATCGAGCAACTGAAAGTCCTCCATCACGCGACTAAGGCGATCATTATATATGGTAGTTGCAATAATGTATTTGGAACACTCGCATGCGATAGGGCGCTCATCTGTCATCATTATTGCAGCTGGAGTTTTTGGAATCAGAGAGACAATTGACCCCTCCCATTCATGGGCGAATTCTGACGGCCGACGTCCCTTGGTATATGCATTAATGGCAGAGCGAAGATGTTCAAGAAGGATCATAGGGCCATATTTATAAAATTCACGAGGAATGCCGTCACACCCAGGACTCTTTCCATTAGGCAAACGCCTCACGCAAGCCTCCAGAGTGTCATAGCTGATGTCGTGACAGATGAGCGGGGCGGAGCCTTCTGGAATCTTGCGCATATTTGTCCACACATTCCACGGAATCGGGCATGGAGGCAGGGGAGCCAGTTCGACATCATCATTGACAGAGCAGCATTGATGGCAAAAGAAACGCACTGCCCTCCGCGGGTTTCCACACTTCTGCGAAGTTGCGGTGGTAACAATTGGTTGGACAACAGATGCACGACAATTACAGCAGATTGACTCTGAGTCCATACCTTCCCGAGCCAAGTGTAGTTCTTGCACGGCCAACATGTCATCCGGGACGATGGCTACGTAGGTTGCTGGTGGTGCGAGCGTGCGAATAGCCACCTGCCCAAATGGAGGTGCCTGAGCACACCACCGGATAAGAAAGTCACCCAATGCTCGCGGACCACGAAACCATACGTTCAAGGATTCTCTCCTTCCTTCAATGCTAACCGCCGCTGCCATCTCTGGCATCAGTCCCAGATATTCAAGTACCGCTGGGTGTCGTGTATGAGATGTATAAAAGGAGACCCCAAGCTCAACTGCCCCCGAAATGCCCCACATCCTGGGACGCGGCTGACGTTTTCCTAGAGCATCATGGAGGAGTTGTTTATCGAGTACACCACCACTACGGATCAGTTTCGCCTGGGCTTTCTTTATGTTCTTGAATCGCGCTTTTGTAAAATCCTCCCTCACAGTTGCCCACCGAACATCCAAGGCCATCTTCGCCTGGTCCATCCAACGAGCCAAGACTACTTTAGCCCGGTCTTCAAAGTAAAACCCAGGAAAACCCCGCAGCGGCAGCGGACAGAAATGACGACTTCTTGTAATACGTTCATTTAGCCTTGAGATTGTACAATTCCATAGCATGTCACGATGCGGACATTCCAAGATGTCAGCGCTGTGTTTCAAGATTTTGTGAACAAATTCTCGGGCAGCGCGAATCAGATTCATCTCGCGAAAAATGACACGATGACCGCCAAAGCAATAAGACCGGCGCAGTTCACCTGGGCGACGCACACGACATGGTGCAAGGGATTGTGCAATTCGGTCCGCAACCATCTCCGCGTATTTGAGTGCCTGAAAGGGGTCGAGAGGTTGATCTTGCTCCACCGACGCCCTCGGACACGAGGGTGGGTCAACAGGTGACTCTGTAGTCAAGCTGAGATGTAAAAGTCTTTGCCACTCGGCCAAGATCTCAGGCTCGCGGAGCATTTTGATGTTTACCCGACAACGTGGAGCAGATGTGGGTTGATGCAAGGGGCGACATGCCCCAGCAAATCCCATACCAGCGACAGTGTGTGGGAGACTAAGCATGATCATGGCATGATCGAAGACAGGTCGATCTTCGGGCCATTGCACGTGCAGATCGGAAACAGACAGATCAGCAGGGTATACCCAGGCCCTATCCAGGGTCGCTTTTCTCGGTAGCAAGCAAGCCTTCCAAGTAGCTTTGAGGGGGATGCTGGCTATTTCCCGCAGCCCCGTCCGGGAAAACCACTTATCAGTCTGCTCATCCGCCATTCGCGTCTTGGTATAGCGCGAGTAGCCCCATCTACCTCCCTCAGGTGCAGCGTTTGCGTCGCCCAAAACAACCAACCGCCCTCCCCGAGTCTGAATCTCGCGAGCAAGGTGTTCGATTGTAGCCAATACCATTTCTCGAGCCTGAAAATTGGAGGATGATGCTACATGCTGATTTAGGCCGACGAACCATATGGCGCCATCAGTCTCCGGGCGAACTAACTCGAGGAGAAGCAGGCGACCTTTCACTACTTTAGACCACTGCTCCTGGTCTAACTGCGGCGGACATGTGAGTTCCAGGCGCTGAATATGCTTTACTGCCGAGACGTGAACCACCGCGCCAGTTCCAACGGGATATCCAGCCGTTTTGCAAATGTCCGCAAGAAGGATCCATTCATCATCCAGCTCAGCCTGAAGTTGGAGTCGCAGCTTACCAATCTGACTACATGTGGTGCCAAGATCCCCCAGGAACAGGATGTCCAACCTATGTTGCTTCACTATCTCAATAACACCTGGAAGAGAATAGCGAAGTCTCCGAAATCCAACGCTGATGAAGGCCACCTTGAAAGGACTGCTCCATATGTTAGGCGATTCACTGAGAGACTGTTTCTCCAAGCCAGTCTCGGCCGGTCTTGCTTGCTCAAGGGCACGTACAACAAGTTCATGTCCGATTAATGTTCGTCGCCCGAGTGGGTCCTCGTGCCAAGCCACGGGCGGTTGCACGACCCAACAAGGATCCGTCTCATCCACCTTTCCGGCGGGTTCTGGTGCTGAGGTAGGTACAGGTTCGTGTAGTGCATCCCAGGCCGGCAATGTACCACCACACTCTTGAGAGAAAGCAATATTGGTCTTTTCGAGAGCTTCACTAAGCGGGGGGATAAGCAAGTCTGGGGTGGGCACTTGAAAGGGGGCCTCGCAGGATTTCATGGCCCAATTTAGCAAGAGTGATTCCTTTTGTACAACGCTCATGACAGAATCACTGACCTGGTCCATCCCTGGGCTCGAACTTCTGTATTCCGCTACGTTCGATACTTTATCTGCTGATGCAGCCAAGGTACCGTGCACCGTCGCGCATGGTGAGGTATCTTCAAGGGGTCCCACCCGGCCTCCCCACGCTCCACTAACAACGTGCCAAGCCTCAAACGAGGCTTGCTCACTGGACTGGTTTTTCGAATAAATGTGCCGGAGACTCTGATGCCTGGTGAAGGCGGCCACAGGGGTTGGTTGTACCGCAGGGGCGTGGCCTTCCGCGAGGGCTTGCTCGGTGGATTGCAAGTTGTTCCTAGAGTGCAGATGCGAGTCAGCCAGACCAGGGGATTCCGGGTCCTGAGCACCGCCCTCTGCATGGGCAGTCGAGCCAAGGATCTGAATCCCTCGTATGGCGAATCTCTTTCTGCCGTCAAATGATCTCTCATGGGATGCAACCGAGTCAGGAGTAGGCCTCTTCACGCCACGGGTTCCGCCCAACGTTTTACTGCTATCAAGGGGCGAGGAAGCATCAGAGGGAGCGGAGTGTGGGATATAGCCAAGAAAGACCCCCCGACCCCTGTTCAGGCGTTGACATTCCGGGTGCAGACATTTCAAGAACACAGCGCGAGTTCTATCAAAGGAGACAATTCCTCCATTCCCGTCATGCGCTGGGTCGGCAGGGCGCCAAATCTGAGCTACTGAGCACGGCCACTTAACCCCGTTACTTGTGCCCCATCGAAGGGATGCAGCTTGGGCATTTCCCGTCATCCAGACCAAATTTCCCTCCGGAAGGCAATTTCTCCGCAGGAGATGTTGAAGAGAGGCGAGAACACTCTGGTGCAGTGGCACCACATCTTTGGAAGCTGATGGGCGATGCCCACATCGATGGGATTGAGCACCTTGCGTTCGGTCCCGAGCAGGTGGGCAAGATGAGCTCTTGTCTTCCGACACTTCCACCGGCACATGCCACGAGTGCGGTTCAATCCGAGTAATGCAAGATAGCAGGAAAGCGGAGAGACTGGGGCCTCCAGGCAGGCGCATTGGCGTCTGTGTTGGGTCCGACAATTTGTGAGAGAGAGCCATGCGAAATTGACGGTGTCGAGAGTAGACGGATGAGTCTATGAACCGTTTTACTGTACCATCAGGCAAGGTGTATTTAAACTGAGGTAAGTCACTGAGAGCAGTTACTTCATCCTTGAGAACCATGTTGTTGCACGGAAATGTAAGCCATGGGTATACTAGGTGGTAGCTGACTTTCCATCCCCCATTCGCAGGACGGCTACCATCCAAAATCATAACTTCCAGGCAGCGGGGACATTGGTTCTCGGCTTGCGGCCACCTCATACGGACCCGACGCGCCCATTCCTTGATAACTTGCTGGCACATGCACTCTCCACCTCTGGCGTCCATGATACCCGGTTCAACTTCCAGATCAAAGTAAGCTTTACATGGCCGTCCTTCTCTGATCAGTTCATAGAAGCACCGAGTAGGAGCCCTGTTTACACCCATGAGAACTTGCGATGCAAACTGAACGGAGTCACGGAAGGCGCCATATACCTTGACCACCGACCAACCCTTTTTATTCTTGGACCAGATATCCGCCGCTACATAAAACACAGAGTGTGCAGGAGCGCCGGTTTCGATCCCATCAGCCAGGTGAAACATAGCTTGCTGCCGCCGCATCCCAGCCACATGCACGTTCCAAACAGGAAATTGTGCGGCACAATCGCCAGGAGTAGCTACAGGAGCAAATCTGGGGTAAAGGGCCTGAGTTCCTGGAATCCATGATTTCAGGCCCGGAACCACACGAGGCTCGGGAATCGGGGCAGGACGAAAAAGCAGAGTTTCTCGCCGAGGTGGTATCTTCATATGAGGAGACCGACTAGCCAAATCAACATCAGCTTGTGGGTTCACCTCATTATCGACCCCAGGGGCTCGGTGACCAGGCACTACATCTGCTGGTACCTCCGTAGCCGCAGTAAGAGTGGACTTCCGACTTGCCGATACGGACTGGGTCCAGACATCCCGGAGGGTGCGCTGCGTAGGATCTTTCACCGGGGCCGTCTGCTTCACCTTTTGCGCGATATGCCGCCCTTGCTCACAACTTACTCGGTCTCGCTGTGAGTTACGGCGAGGAGAGGGCTCAGGGGGGTCCGGGTGTTGCCCCGGTCGCAACTGGGCAAGAACAGGGAACGCACGGAGAACCGCATCAACCCATTCCCATCCTGGTGGGCCTATTCCGCGAACTCGAAGCCTGTGCAACCTTTCTGCACGCGAGACTGACTGACTGGGACCCCAAACACTGGCGATATCAAACTTCCGGAGAACTTCTTCAGCCTGCGAGAGGGTTTGCGGGACACGGAACCCAGAACATCCCCCATCCGTAGAACCAGGATCGAGCCCCTGCCGTATCTGGTTGTTCACGCTCTGGTTCTCTTCAGCCGTGTCGCCTAGGGCATCGTCTGAGACAGGGGACCCTTCCAGGGCAGGTTGGCGGTGTACTAGAATTTCGTCAAGGAACTCCACTGGACACCCCCTGCTAACGCGGTCAAAGTGATTTAACCCATTACGGATCCCTGCATGATGTTCTATGTTAAGAACTTTAATCAACAGCACTGCTGTGTCAGGGATGAGATCAGCAGATGGTACATGCAGGAACTGAGTAGCGCCATCTTCACGACGGACTCGCATCAGATTCATGACTCCCACCCGATGGCCCAGCCAGTCAAGTAACACGGACATGAATTTGTCATCTACATGCGTAGAGGAGCGTAGGAAGTGGAATGCCCATTTCCGTGCGAGACAAGGAGGTCCTGGTAGATCAAACTTAGCCTCCTTCTCCCGCGACATCAGGGCATCGTCACTGACATCAATAGGGAGTGCAGAACAAAAAAGATGCCGAAACCGCTCAAGGTTAGAAAGCAAGTGGCTGTAAACAATGATACGTAGTCCATCAGCGCCTCGGTCTTCCGAGACCCCCAGGAGTATGTCCCAACAGTCGTTGAACGCACCCTGGAGATCAGGGTGTCGCAACCTTCTAGCTTGGAATTCCGGGTAAGAGTCAGCATTTCGAGCCGCATCTGCAATACTCAAAAGGTAGCACGATCCCTCACCACGAACCGCTCGCACTTCGTCGTTGATTTTAACAGTGTAGGTCGTACCTTGCCAGCAGACAGTTGCATCGCCACACAGGCAACCATACGGTTGTTTCGCAACATTACTTCCAAGGCCAGGGGTTTGAGGTCCATCGAGTTGGCGAAAGCTCAGCACAGAACAGAATTGGTCTGCATGATCAGGGCCACTCCCTGCGGACACAGGCCCCGCCGATCCCGGAACTTCCACCCCGCATGTTGTTGACGCCCCCTCCGAAAGTTGCCTCCGACAGGGGCGGGACAAATCGTGATCGGCTGTATCAATTGGGGGATGCACTGGTTGGCCCCCCTTGGACTTGAACAACTTTTTCCGCGCCACCCCAGCCAGTGTCGTTGTAGAGAGCCTCTCCAGGTCTTCACCGATGCAATGAGTCAAGGGTACCACCGATTCCGAGGAATCTCCATCCTCCTCCGCCACCATCGTCGGTGTAGATGCAAGATTGACTGGTCCCTCACCTAACACTGTTTGCAAGGGTTCAGTCCTGGCTGTTCGGGGGACACTAGCTGCCAAGCCACTGAACTCAGAGTTGGTATCCAGTACTATCAAAAGACTCTCCTGCGGGTGGTAAGGTGGTAGTTCGACGTCATTCGCTCTGCCGGGAACTGTCACCTTGTCTTGGGTGTTGTCCAGGTTCTGGCTTTGATCCATGAGTGGGACTGGGGTTGCCTTACATTCTTGGCAGCCACGACCTTGTAAGGAACCATGCCGACAGAAGAGGAGTTGTGCTGGGCCGCCAGTGAGCACCACCGAGCAGCCCCGTGCTTTAGTCCGACTCTGTACCGGAGTTTCAAGCGTCCGCCTTGCAGCACCACGAGTCTGGCCGACCGAGTTTGTCTCAGAACCCCGTTTCATCCCTTGTTGGCCAGCACCCTGCAAGCCGATACCCACCGGGCCAGAACGATCAGTAGTGGAAGATCTGGTCTGCCGGGGCCGATCCGTCTTGCGACGAGCCTCATGGTGGTCAGAGGATCTTGAGGATAAAAACAGCTGGCCAACGGTATTTTCAAAGCGCTCAAGGTTATTGGGGCAGACTGCATTATGACCACACGTACATCGAACACGATTATACCCCGGGGGGTGACAGAACCCCGGAACATGCCTATGAAAGAAGTCTCCACGGTAATCGAAGGACAGGAACTCTCCAACCGCAAGATCACGCTTAGCCTCCAGGACGAGGAGTCCAAGCCCCCCCGGGTCGTCGTCAAAGTCAATGACTCGAGCTGAGCAGTTACTGTTGTCCTCACATTTGTGGTTAACCAACTGCATAGGGGTAGCATGTAGTTCCGCCGACGGTATTCTCCTCGCACCATCAAGGTAGACTACATGTGTCCCACACTGACGCAGTTCTAAGCAGTGGTTGCCCCCAGTATAACGGTCAGTGACAATGCCGGAATAATAGTTTACAACAGTTCCGCCAGGGATCGAATGAATGACTTGAATTCCCGTTCCTTTTTCAGGTTCATGCGACTCGCGCAGGTAATGCTGGTTAGCAGCACGAATCCCAGCACAGTAAAGCTGACATTGAACACTACGGTTGACCATGTGAACGAGCTCCTCCAAATCATCTTGGACGTCTGCAGATACCTCGCCCATCTCGTAAACAGGTACATAGTTAGGAGGTAGGTTTGGTGTGGATGGGGGACGTAGCCTATGTCGTTGTGGATACCGCCTGATCGGGTGTTCCGCTGCAGGGAGCAGAGCCATCCTTTCCGCTATCACCAGCTCGTCGGGGGTAGGTGTCAGGGGGGTGGGGTCAGCATCACGTGCATCGTCACCTCCTGCGCCTCGAAGCACCCAAGCCAACAACAGTTCTCCGTATCCACCTACTAAAAAGGTACTCAGCGGGTCCTGGGAAAAGGGAAGCCTGCTGCCATTGCACCGCAGGTAAAAGCAACCTCCACATTGCACAGGATCCAGCCCGACCTTTTCATACACCTCAACACAGGATGAATTAACTGAGAGACCTCGGAGCAAGCTGGTCTGGCGGCGATCATTCCAGGTGAGCATGAGTTGGGGTGTATCCGTGGAGAGCCCCATCCCAGCCTCCGAAGCCTGCACCAGGAGTTCCAACTGAAGATCCGGTGAGTCCGTTGGGAGTGGCGCAGTCAGAATCTCACCGCCCTGACGCACCTGCAGATTCCCGAAAACTGAAAGATGAGCCTGGAGGCGACTGAGCTCAGGTGTGAGAAGATGAACTGCCTTGATTACCCCGGATTTGACATCTCCACTCGGGTATGAGTCAGCAGTGATCAGAATTTGATCCTGCAATGCACAAACACAGAGAACCTCATGTAGCAGCCGACTTGCTACCAGTTGATCAGACGAACGACTGTCACACCCAAGGGCGGTAGCTTGACGCTGCAACAGGGGGAGTTCCTGTTCTAGACGCATCACGCAAGACGCAGCATCATCCAGGGTACGGACAAGGTTCCTCTGTAGTATTTCGGAGAGAGATGCGGTTGCAAGCACGTTCATCACTGGTGTGGGCTGGATCGCAGGAGAATTCACGGAGTTGGGCACATTGTCAAGACAGTCCTTTTCCGGGGAAGAGAGCAGCGTACAGGAGCAAAGGACTCGCGACCAACCCAGAAGGAGTAACAAGTGCAAAGCACTGACATCCAAAGACATCAGATCGAATTCCTGAGGTGGAGCTGTGAGATTCTCAACAGTGTCTAAGGTTCTACCCAGGCCACTACAGAGAACCCAGCAAGGCCTAGGCATATAGGGCACATGCAAGGGCCACAGAGTTGCACCGAACCCAAAACAGGTATACGAGACAAGAGCCAATCCAAGACCAATCTGGTGGGTCAAGTGCAAGGCGAGAGTCGTAAAACAGCAGAAGATATGACCAACGAAGCTGTCACGTCGTAGGAGGGTAGATAAATGCAACCCTTGCCCAACAGACAGTAGAGACTGATTCTTGGATGCAAGTAGATAAACAAGAAGAAGAGCGGCTATCAAACCGAGGAGCAATTTGAAAGCCTGAGCTGGGGTGGTGAGTCCATTGCAGTCAGAGGATATTACCTCCTTACTCATGAGAAAGCTTAGGCTGACTGCCCACCCAGAGACTGTAGATACAAGATATCCACCAACCAGAGGTATGCACCATCCTGCAGCATTGAGATAACCATGAGCCAGATCTCCACAGACTGAAAATATGAGATAGAGAACGGCCAGGACGGTAGGGATATCTAAAGCAGCAGTCTCGGCCGATCGGGCGAATGCATCAGCTCTGGATGGTTTGGGCTGACGGCAACGGCCACCCCTGCGCCAGTGGCCCCAAGAGAACGCTCAAAGCATAAGGAGACTCCGCGCCCAACGGGAGAGTCGACGCATTTGCATGAAAAGGAGGAGTCGACGAAGTTTACAGCGAAGGACATCATGATCCGAATACGACTGTCGCCTTTTTGTGAACAGATAACGGTAGCAAGACTGGAAGAACTTCCTGCGTTTTTGCCGAAAACGTCGACGAGCAGCCCGGCTGTCACCGCTAATAAGTTTCCCAACCGCTTTGAAGGAAAGAGACGGCCCCTCATTGTCAGACGCCTCCAACGCGTCGTCATTCGGAGGAGCTATATTGTCTACTATGGCATCAGTTATGTCACCTCCAGGAGGGATTTGGGTCCCGTCTT
>Ga0209298_10001569_pt1 | contig 14776 bp, 18 predicted proteins | sample S_140806_EF_Meta_FD_187325 | JGI IMG/M metagenome (GOLD analysis project Ga0209298, IMG submission 187325) | Freshwater microbial communities from Lake Simoncouche, Canada to study carbon cycling - S_140806_EF_MetaG (SPAdes) (version 2) | ecosystem: Environmental > Aquatic > Freshwater > Lake ...
TCTTCGCCAGTTCAAGCTGGGTGTCAACTGCACCGAGTAGCGAACTATGCCCACGCAAACCCTTAGTGGCGTCTTTACCTGAGTGATGCAGAACCATCATGGCGCAGCCCAACATACGCTGTATCCTTCCAGCGTTGTGGATAAACGCTCCCATGTCCTCCGAGTTGTTCTCGTTGCCACCGCCAAATGCTCTGGCTAACGTGTCAATCTGCACCAGTTCAAACTGGACGCCTGACTTCTCCATCAGGTCCTTGATCGAGGCCACCAGCAGATCGAAGTCCTCCGCGCTGGATCTCATGTTGATGGCCGCCCTGATGACGTAGATTTCAGCACCAGCTTGCGTGCGGTTGTGCATCTTGCAAGCCTTGATCCTGGCTCCGATTCCTCCAAATCCCTCACCGGCAATGTAAAGGACTGCTCCGGCCGCCTGCACCTCCCGCCCCATCCACGCCCTGCCCGTAGCTACCGCCTCCGCAATGTCTAAAGCGACAAAGGACTTGTAGCTGCCTGGCGGCCCGTACAGGGCGCAGAATGCCTTCTTCGGTAGGACGTTGTCTATCAGCCACTCCACCGGCTCGTCCTCAATGTCATCCCAAGCCTCAATGTTGAGCAGCTGCCGTGGGACAAGGATTGGCGGCTCAGTTCTATCAAAGTTATCGGGTTCTACAGTAACTTCGATAGTTTCCCGTGGAATAATCCACTCTGGTGTCTGCACCTGATTGACGTCGGTGATGACGGGCAGCGCCTTAGCAAGTTCTGCCAGCTTGGCCCTGTCCCCGCCGTCCGCTACCCACTCGTAGGCATCGTCACCCAGATCCGGTAAGTTGAAGTCGAGCACGCGAATCGCCTTAGCTACTGGCAGCAGCGCCTGCACTACGCGCTTTGCGTACTTCCAGCCTGGCGCGTCGCAGTCTGGGACTACGATTACCACTGCTCCAGTAAAGTATCGGGTAATGTCTTCCGGCCAGTGGCTTGCACCAGCGTGCGAGGTAGTAGCAATGGCTCCTATGCTGACCAGGGCATCCGCTGCCTTCTCGCCCTCTACCAAGTAGATGGCTCTGCCAGCTTCACGCGCATTCAGCAACTCCGGCAATCGGTAAGGCACGATCCGCGCACCTGTCATGCTGCCCTGGCGTCTGCCTGCAGCATCCACCTTGTGCAGGCTGTACGTCTTACCCTTCTCGGTGTTGGTCTTGAATCTTCGCTTTACGAACAGAGTCTCGCCTTGCTCGTCCTTGTACTCCCACTCCTGCTCCAGCGTTGGCATCGTCATCAATTCACCCTTGATAAGTTGGAGACTGTACTCTTGGCGCTGAAGTGTCGGCAATAGGTTGCGCTCCCTGACAGCGTCAAATACCGAGTGCTGGTCGCAGCCACCGTGGCAGTGGAACAGCAGCTTTCCATTGTCTTCCTTGATGCTTAGGCTGGGGTTCTTGTCACCATTGCCGCGCCCGTGGCCTGCCACAGGGCAACTCGCCAGCCAGTTCCCGTTCACTTGCTTGGCGTTGCCTAGGGCTTTGGCTATTGTTTCAGTGTCCATTTTCTTGTTCTCAATTTTTAGAGGAAAAAAAAGCCGGTGGGGATCAGCCACCGGCCACCAGACTACTGGTTAGAAAAACTCTTCGTCATCCATCACCGGCGCAGGCGCTGGCTTTGTCTTGCGTACTGGCGTTGGCTCCGGCTCGGCCCAATACTCCAGGCCATCTTCAGCGTTCATACCAGCGGGCCGCGCAACCCAACTCACCAATTTGAAGTTCGGAACTCGCGTGTTGCCCTTGCCAACCTTCTCGGCTGTCGAGTTAACGTACTCAATGACCGGAAGACGTCCATCCTTATCGTCCTTGTCGGCGCATTCAGCGTAGATTTTTTCAAATCCTTTGCAGGGTCCATAGGCGTTCGACGACCAATCCACCATTCCGAGTTCTTTGCTATAGAACGTAATCACAAACCCGCGCTTGTAGCCCTCACCAGGCGACTGGCTCTTAGCGCCCAGAGTCTCATCAGGCTGCCAATCGCGTACACCAGCACCAATCATCAGCCAGCCGGTCTGCACCGAGTCCAGGTCCATGACCACTTTTTTGAGTTGGATTTCCTCACCGTCGCGGTTTGTCCAAGCGTTAGCCTGTGGTGCGAATCGGATGTAAGAGTTACCCGATCCATTGTTGTTTGAAAGATTCAGCATTTTCAGTTTCCTAAGTTGCGTGCGTTAGCACAGTGTTAGATGTCGGAGGATTCCAACATCTTTGCCAGAGTCAGTCCAGAAGAGACCTTCTCTGTCAAATCGTCGAGCAGATGCCGGTCATCTTTGCTCAGTAATTTCTCAGCTTGCGCTGGCGTGATTGGTTCGCTCTTGTACAGCTTGGCAGTCTCAATCGGCAAGTCGCTGATGTCGATGTCTGCCTTCCACTTGCGGATAGCGCGTTTCGGAACCAGGTTCCAGCCTGGCACTGCCGCGCCATCCTCTAGGCGCTTAGTCGCCACCTTCTTCAGTTCCTCGTAAAACGCCTCGACTAGTTCACCCTGCTCCAACCAAGTAGCGATCTCGCCCTCGCTGAGTTCCTTGGTAGGCGCTAGCGGCAACTCGTAAGCCTTCTCGCGCAGGGCTGGGCAGTGTAACTTGGCCGGACAGTATTTGCAGGCATTGCGTGACGGTGTCGGATAGGCGTTCATGGTGCTGATGTCAGCTACCGCCTTCATAAGTTCGTTATCGCGCCACTCGTTCAGTTCTGCTAGCGTCATCTCGTGAGTGCGATTCGCGCCAACCTGTGGCTGGACAATGGTCAGCCTGATGGTCTGGAAGTCGCCTAACTCACGCATCATTGCCAACGCGTAAATCTTCAACTGCGCCGAGTCAGCGTCAACGTAATTGCGGCCCGTCTTGAGGTCAACGATCTCGATGATGGAGTCCTTAACGCTGTACCCAACAACGTCGCACGTCCCAGCCAAAGAGATCTGCATGGTGTTTAGCACCGTCCCGTGTTGCTCCACCAGGACACGGCCTAGGTCAGTCTCTAGGCGCTTGATAGTGTCCAGATGCAACTGCGCAAACTCCGCATTCTGCTCGGTGATGACGATCTGCTCGACCATCTTGTTGACGTAGTTTTTTGGGTCATCCTCTGTCTGCCAGCACAACTCGGCCAAAGCGTGAATAGCTGTCCCGATTTGCGCAGCCTCACCGGACGGCGACTCAGGGATTCCGACTGACAGGTGGACACTTGCAGGGCAGGCCATCCAGCGTGCGGCGGCGCTTGGCCTTAGTTTGATACGTTCCATTTTTCTCTCTCTCTTTCGTGGTCGTTTGAAATGATTGCATAGGCTTGTTTGCGTACCTCGTTGGTGACCGCGTGACCCAGGTCATCAGGGTCCAGCAGGCGCTTGAGCAGGACAGTCTTATCGCGTGATGATTCGCGCTCCTTCTCTAGCTGAGTGCCAAGCCAGATAATGTGTTCGCGCATGGTGCGCAGTTGGTCAATCATTTTTTGTCAGATACCAGTAAGCAATGAGTGCCGCATCTGCGCGGCCATCGTCCTTCGCACGCTTAAACAGATCGGCGCGTGTCGGGAACAGTTCCATAGCCCTCATGCGGCTGGCATCCTTACCCGCTGCGCGACCTACAGCCTTTGTCCAGATCTGGGGAGTGACATAAGTGTGCGGAATCTTCAAGCCAACCACAACTCCCTCAATGATGCCTGCTGACCGGCCAAAGTTAAACATACTCGTCACGCCTTGGCCGGGCATAGCGCCAACTTTTTCAATCGCAACGTGCGAGTCAGGGTAGCCCTCCAATATATTGCGTAATGCAGCCGCGCTGATGTGCCTTTTCTTCGTTTTGCCTGAGTCCACTTCCAATGTAGGCATATCAATGACTTCTTTTAAAGTGTATGAGTACCAATCAAACACACTTATCGCTCCGCTGATGCCTGGGTCGATACCGATGACGAAACTCATGCTGCACGCTCCTTCTGCAGCGCCAGCAGCCTGGCTTCCACCAGGGCGTCGCAAGCCTCTTGCAGATTGATGACCGCCGAGTACAGTGGAACGACCTTTCCGGTAGACCAGCGGCTGACCTGAGCCTTGTCAATGCCTGCCGCGTAGGCGACATCGCTCAGAGTAAAGCCCGACCGTTCCGCTTTCTCGCGGATGGCTCGGATTGCTTGTTGTGTAGTGGATTCCATGATGGTATTGTCAACTCCTAAGTGACGCATTATGCATTCTTTTTTCTAAGGGTTATCCCTGATCATTTCGCAACTGCTGTTGCTATCATTCATGAGATGATTACTTCGTCATCAACAACAGGAGAACGTAATGAAACTCACCGAGTACCAGCGCAGCCAGCTAAAGGCTGCCGCAGTCTTTGGAGGCGACCAGATCGACAAGGTCGCCGCCAGCTTGCAGCGCGAGAACCCAGAAGCCTTTTTGCGCGAATCGGAACTGCATCAGCGCAACTTCTACCATGAGCCAATGTCGTACGGGTCACCCGTACCCCACCGGTCCTACGTCAAACGCTTTGTGCTGCGCCAGTACAGCACCGAGCAGCGCCAGATCATGGCGCAGAACCACTACCTAACCACCACTTACCAAATCGGAGTCGGAGCATGAAACAGCTTTTTCTTGACGCAACGCTATCTATTGCAATCCTTTCCGGCCTGGTCTACGTTACTCGCCAATGGTGGTTCGCATGACACCAACATCCAGACTGCGCTTTATTGAGCGCCTTGTGCCAATGCCTGAGCATGGCGGCTACCTAAAAACAGTCCGCATCCTACAGCAATGGTGGGAAAAATCATTAACTATCAATCTTGGTTGGACTGGCGATATGCCTTTGCGGAAAGCAGAGGGCGAATGGCGTGATGTACCAATTGAAAAGGAATAGCAAAATGATGAACCCACTAGAGATCGAGATCAAGAAGACCGTATTCGCGCACCTTCCTGCCGTTGGTGACTTCGGCATCTTGTCACGCGGTGACCTGGCTACGGTCCTGCATACCGCCTGCACTGAGGCTGCACTCGCAGGCTGGGCGCGTGGCGCTGAGACTGCACAAAAACGTCTGGACCAGGAGATTGAGATCCTGCGCCAGGAGTTGAAATCCATACAGACTGAACTGGCGTATGCCAAAGCCAATTAGCCTGATCGTGCTGGCGCTCTGCGCCATGCTGTTTGTGTTTGATTCACCGGAGTACGAACAATGGATACAGATGATGAAATTGAATCCTGGGCAACCATCGCCCTCGGCCTGATAGCGAGCGTGTTTTTCTTTATTGGCGTCGTTGCCGTCATAGTTTCAGCCTGCATGGCCTTTGGCTATTACACCTACCAACCTATGTGCGGCAGCATCGCCGCGATGTTCACCCAGGAGTGCAAGTTAGCATGATCCATATCCTATACATACCCGTCCTGTTTATCTGCATGAACGGGAACTGCGAGTTCATGCAGGCGCAGACCTCTTACAAGTCAGAGCAGCAATGCCGCGCCGTGGTGGACGTTCAAAAGGAAAATCTGCAAAAGATGGCGCTCAAAGGTGGTCAGATGGTCACCCAGATCGAGGGCACTTGCATCACATTGAAAGGTGGGATGCTATGACCGGATTTGATTCAAAGCGTGAGGCTGCTGCGGACAAGTTGCATTGGTCAGACTGTGCGGTGCATAACGGGCCAGCGTACCCAGCAGGGCCATGTGATTGCGGTGCAGCGCAGGAGCCTGTGGCGTGGATAACGCCGGACGGGGAAGGATTCCGCATAAGGTTTTCAGCGCCGACAAATGATGTACCGCTTGGCTGGGATGCCCTTTACACCACCCCACCCCTGCCAGCGCAGCCAGCGCAGGATCCTGAGATGCTGACCATTGTTTATCAAAGCGGTTACCACGATGGCAAACAAGCGGCACTGGCTGGGAGGGAATGGAACTTTTGCGAACGCTGCGGCAAGCGCACTGCTGACCTGACAATCATCCACACTTGCACACCACCACAAGGGGACGCATGATCTGCCCACAACCGCAATGCAAATCCTGGACCCGCGTGCTGGAGACCAGGCACAAGTACGACAACGAAACATATCGTCGGTATGAGTGCGCCAATGGGCACAGGTTCTCGACGATGGAAAGAGTGAAAGTAGATCGTGCAGCCAACCCGCCTAAAGCAGATTGAGAGCGCCCTCAGAAAGCGTCCCATGACGCGCAAGGAGTTAGCGGCTGCCGTGTTCCTGTCCGAGCGTGCTGTTGAGTACAACATGAAGAAGATGCATGAACGCGGCCAGGTCTACGTCGCAGGCTGGTCCCGCACCAGCGGGAGGATTGCCAGGGTCTACGCCTGGGGGATAGGGACAGACGCTCCCAAGCCACCGGCCTACTCGGGGTATGAGCGCGTCAAGAAAGCGCGTGCGAATGAGTCCCAGGAGGATAAGGACTTCCGTCGAGCGCGTGAGCGTGGCAAGCGCAGGAAGATCAAGGTTGATCCGCTGATGGCGGCATTTTATGGAGTGAAGTGATTAGCGATACAGCAAGCCGCGAGGTCTGTTGTAGTATCGTTTGTCGCCACCTTGAATTGGTACATCATACTTGTCAGACACTGGCGTATATGGAGGTATGTCACGCGGGTCTAGCCTAGTCTGACGCAATCCTGTCATGGCGTTATATGCCGCACGATCCTCTGGAGTTGTAAGGATGTTCTCGCGCACATATGGGTCATCTGTCAGGCGCTTATTCTTTAGCTGCTCCAGTGCTGACAGAGTAGCAAACTGCTCGTCTATCATGTTCTGGTAATTCGGGTCCTGCATAAACTCAGGATCAAAATAAAACTCATTAGTCGGCAGACCAAATTTCTCTTGCAGATACGGAGCGTTAGCTATCATCCTTTGCATCACTTGCGCTGAACTGGTAGGAGCTATCTCGTTCCACTTTTTGCTCATTGATCCAGGTAGACCTAGGTTCTGCTGAGATAGAACGTGCTCAATCTCATGCGCCCTACTGATGTCGGGTGTAGGGTCAATCGGACTATATCGGATCAACTTTGGAGCAACAGAACCAAGCAGCCCAGAAGTAGCGGCGGCACTGCCTGGGCTAGTGAGAGGCATACCCTCGTCAAATGCCTCCAGCAGCGAGTACGTCCCTGCCATTGTGTACGGTTTCGCACCAGGTATATCTTTTAGAGATATCCTATTCATGAATGACTTGACAGGCTTTTGCTCTCTGTACTTACCGGTGTAATAAGCAGGCAGTTTGTCTTGGTCTGTTGCTCTCCAAATGTTGCCCTGCTGCTCAGGCGGCAACTTTAGGAAATCCTCAAAACTAAGGTAGTCGAGCAGTCCAGCCATCGTCTAGTCTCCGAGTAGTCCAGTGTTTGACGTTGGAATTCGCTCTGCGCCCAGGTAAGCAGCACGTCTTCCGGCTTGTGTACCAATCAGCTTGACTGCTGTATTAATCTTCTGCTGTAGCAATGCCATTGCGCTATTGTCAGTTATGGCCTTCTGCACCAGTTGCGGGTCATTGGATACCATAACCCTAGCCACTGCATTGCGCTGCTGCTCATTGAGATTCGGAGCTTCTTTGTTGATGAATTTTCCCAGCACCCGCATGGCAGTCATGGGGTTGGTGATGTTCATCAACTCTTCAGCCGAGATGTCCATCCCTACTCGCGCAGCTTGGCCCTGGGTAGGTGCGGTGGTGGAACCACCAAGAACCACATTCTTAGTACGTTGAGACTGCGCCGCCAGTTCAAGCCTGGACAGAATAGCCTGCAAGTCATCCTGCGGGTAAATGGTACGCAGAATGCGCCCCTCTTTAGACTCAGGGTTTGCGAGTGTCGCCATCATCGACGCACGCTGTCCGGTACTCATCTTGTTGCGCAGAGCGTCCATTACACCAGCACGCAATGCATCAACCGATGCCGGACTTGTCAGCAGATCATTGAAGTAGATCTCAGCCTCATCCGCGCTCTTGCCGAATATCTTGCGGCCTTCTGCGAATGCGTCGCGGCTAGAACGGCGTGCTTCGGCCTGGGCGCGTGCATCTGCCAGTGCCTTGGAGGAGTTGTCGATATTGGCGCGTAGTGAACTCTCAACATTCTTGAGCGCCTCACCTACAGAGCCACGGCCACTGGTATAAGCCTCGTTGACTGATGTCTGAATGCCACGGCGAATAATCTCGGCATCCTCTAGCGTAGGTGCGCGGCTGAATTCAACATCGCCAGATGCGTTGAATGAGAAGAATGGTTTCTTGCCGGTCTGCGCGACATACAACTCGTTAATGTTCTTCACAGACTGAGGCGAACGCTTGAGCGCGTCTGTTAACCCTGACAGCAGCAGTGGGGATATGACGCCACCCTTGCCAAAGGCATTGGTGTATGCCTCTTCTTCAACTTGCTTTGCAGCCGCGTCAGACAGTTTGTACTGCGCCATGACGTTTCCAGGTTGACCGGCAAGCCTCTGCTGCATCTCAGACACTGCCAGGCCACGCAACATATCAGGACGATCCTGGATGCCCTTCTGGATGGTTGTGGCGGCCTCTCCACCTTTTGCGTACATACCGCGTACTGCCATCGACATGGTTGCGTTCTCGGCCATGATGTTGCCGCTGACAATGCCCTGCACAACTTGCTCTGGCGTCATCCCTGACTCTCTGACAATGCGCTGGATTTCGGTCTCAACGATCTTTGCGCCACGGTCACCGGTAAGGCGACGCGCAGAGTCCATCAGCTTGTCAACGACAAAACCACCGCCACCGATAACGCCAGACACAACCGGAGCCGCTACAGCGCCAATTGCTACGCCTTGCGGTACGCGAGACAGTCTGTCTATCACGTCAGCCTCTCCGGTGTTAAACGCCGTTACGCCACCGATACCAGCGCCGCGTGCGGCCATACCAGCCAGGCGTGACATCATTGGCGCTGTACGCGCTATGGCTGCCGGTGCAGCAGCCTGCGCACCAGGTGTAAACATGGCGGCAGCAGTAGGCAGCAGACCGCCTGCTACCTCATATCCAAGTGCAGCGCCTGGCTCTGCCTCTTGGTACGCTTTAGTCTTTGACCTAATGTCGGCAAGTGCTGCGTCGTAGTTCTCACCGGCCAGCGATCTCAGATACGCTTCTGCCTCGTCAGCGCCACCCAGCAGCAGACCTTGCGCCATAGAACGCACTCGTTGCGGCGCTACTGCTGCTGGTGCTGGGGCTGCCATTGGTGCGGCTGCTGGTGTAGCCAGCGCAGCGCGTAGCGAAGTGAGCTGCTCTGTGGTGAAGCCGGAGAAGTCACCGACCTGCGCCTTGCGTAACTGCTCGTCAGTGAATTGGCCTAGTCCATCGCTCATCGCATTCCACCTCCACGTTGTTGCTGGGCGCGTCTTGCTAACTCAGCATCGATTGCATTTTGCGCTGCATTACCGCTACCAGCCGATTGATATGGGGCAACAGTGTAGAAAGGAATGTATTGTTCAGAACCAGGCAGTTTTTTGAACTCGGAAAGATACTGCTGCTGTTCAGACATACGGTACTGCGCCATTTTCTGCGCTGCAATCAATGCTGTTCGCAATTCTGCTGCACTCATGTTCTGATCGCCAGCAGCAGACCGCTTCAGCATCTCACGCTCTGGACCGGTAAGAGTTCCCTGTCCCTTTGTATATGACGCTGCATTAAGCTCTTGCTGCGCAAGACCCTGCACAACACTTTGCGTGTTGGAAAGAATTTCGTTTGCATCTTTACCAGCAATACCCATGTACTGACCAACGCGGGTAAGCGTGGTGCGGTAATCTGCCAATGGCCCTGTGATTGCCTTATCAAGTGCAGGAAGAACTCTGTCCACATTCATTAAGGTCTCTTTAGCAGACCTGGCTTGCGCCGTCATATCGCCCATTTCCTTAACGATGTCCTTATTGATTTCAACGTCTCTTGTTTTCTGACCAGTGTCAACCTTAACGCTGGTTTGCGACGCTCCAGATTGGCGCAACTTCATCACGTTTTCAAAAGTTACAGCTGTGCCTGTCGCATTCAAAATTCTGATTTCAGTAGGATTCGCCTCTGGATTCTGTGGGTCTAATGATCGCAAGCTCTCCAAAGTAACAGGCAAATTGAGTGCTCTCAATATGCGGATTTTCTCTGGGTCTTGAGCCGCAGCAGCCGGATTCAGCTTCAGTAAATTTTCAAGTGTTACGGGCAATCCAAGAGCCTTCAATTTCTTGATGTCATCAGGAGTTGCTTCTGTCTTTTGCTCCATCAAGCGCAGAGCCTCTTTATAGCCTTCCTTTGCTGGCAACCTAGAAAGAATCATCCGCTGCTCTTTAGTTAACGATGCAAGACCAGTAGGTGCAGCAGCCGCAGCGACAGGCATCGCAGCGGCAGCAGGCATTGCAGCCCCTTCCACTACAGGAACAACTTGTCCAGCAGGCGCAGTGACAACGCCAGCGGGTTCCGCACCAACCGGACCGCCACCAATAAGGTATTCCCGATATGCCTTCTGGTCCGCAATATCGCGCTTGTACTCATCCATCTTCTGCTTCATCGTCATGCTCGTGAGTAGATTCTGCTGCGCTGCCGTGTAGCCCTTCTGACCAGCACCATAAGCCTCACCAAGCGCCTGACCGAGTCCTACTGGCACTCGGCTAGGTCCAGATGACGCAAGCAGTTGCATGGCCGCTGCCATGACGCCCTGGTTCTGTAGCTGCGCTCTCTGCTCCGGCGTCATGTACTCGTCCAGCGCGGATGCATTACCAAACATATCACCCAGCAGGCCGAGTGTGCGGCGGGGTGCTGCTCCTTGCATTGCTGGTTCAGCTTGTGCTGCTGCAGCCTCTGCTTGTGCTGCAACATCCTCCGGTGCAGCCATAGCGCGATAGTTAGGATTGTCCTGAGCTACCCTATCTTCAATGACAACAGGCATCCTTGATGGCCCGATTTGGGGATTAAAACGCAGTTGCGGCACATCACCCATCAGTCCCGCGCTGGGAGTGAAGTCTCCCATTTGGGTAGGAGCGAAGACTCCCATATTGTTGAGATATAAACTCTCAGGACCTTTCCCACGCGACATAAATCTAGTCGTTGGGCGGGAGTTCTGATTGAACCTTGTAGCCCCAACCCCACTACCAAGGTAATACTGGCTTAATGGGTTAAATGTGTATGGATCACCATAATAGAAATCTGACAGTGTTGCCATCTTGTTCCCCTTATCCAAAATATCCAAGCAGACCGCCGATGGCAGCGCCAGTTGGCCCACCCATCTGGTAACCGGCATACGCACCGCCTAAACCACCCGCTGTTCGGTTCTGGTAGTAGGGTTGCGTCTGGGTCATGCCGAGATTTGGTAGCTGGGTGCTGAGTCCACCAGTTGCAATTTGCAACTTCTCCAGGCCGATGTTGCGCAGGGCATCCAACTGTGCCTGCTCCAACTGCTGACGCGCACCGCCCAGACCCATCACTGCCTGGCCGCCGGAGATGTTCGCTCCCTTGGCGTACTGTGCCAGACCAGCAGCTTGGCCGTAACCCTGTGCGCGTAACTGCGCAGCAGTATCAGCCGCCTGCTTGATGGCAGCAGCGTTTGTGAGTGACTCTGCGACGCCTTGGCGTGATCCACCAAATGCTTTAGCTGCAGTAGCCGCCTGCCGGTCCTTGAGACGCTGGGTGTCCAGTGCGCCGCTTACGTCAGCCAGTGAACGCTGGACCACCTCGTTCTCGTAGGGGTTCATAAACTGCTGGATGGACTCGCCAGTAAACGGGGTCAGTGCCTCGTTTGTGACTAGCTCCTCACCGGCCTGGTACAGAGGATTGAAACCGGCAAATTGCCGTACCGGTAACGCTCCGGCTACGTTCTGAGCCTGGCCGATATTGCGTAGATACGCCGCCTTCAGATCAGGGTCAATTGCTGTGGTGCTAGTTGTGCTGCCGCCGCCTTTAGACATATCGTTTCTCCTTACATTTCGAGCAAGCCGCGCAGCTTGCCCTTTGAAATCTTGCCCGAGTTAATAGCATCCATCAACTCAATACCATATTTTTTTACCGCCTTGTCGTTGATGACGTACTCGCCATCCTTGAGAGCACCGTAACCGTCATCTGGACCCATTGGGTTCGGGCCTTGCAAGTGCATCATGGAGACATGACCGCCTTTGGCGTAGCCGCCTCCTCTACCCCATCCACCTCGATCACCGCCAGGCTCACCTCTTCCAGCAGCACCATCACCACCACCGCCGTATCCACCACCGCTACCAGCGCCAGGTGCGAGTGATGCTTGAGCAGATGCCTCTCTGCTTGCTTGTGCGGCCGATGCATCTGCTTGCGCTTGAGCTTGTGCTGCAATAGATGCCGTCAATGATGGATTTGGCCCATACACTAAAGAACTCGGACTAGTTCTACCTTCTACAAAACCTCCATCTTGGCTTGGGACTGCCACAGCATTGGGATTGTTGTATGCAGCATAGTTTGCTGCAAACTGATTTGCGCTTACTCCTGGTGGAACAGCACCAGTGCCATATTCACGGCCTGCTGCTGCTGGTTGCTGTCTATCACCATATGCAGCGTATTGCGCAGCAAACTGATTCTGAGTCATGTTTGGTGGAACAGCACCAGTACCGTATTCGCGTCCTGCTGCATCAGCTTGCTGTTGAGCAAGATACGCTCCATACTGCGCCTCAGTTGGAGGAGCAAAACTCAATGTGCTAGTTTGTGTTGATGGCGCTGCACTTACAAACCCACCAGTGGCATTAAGCGCATTCAAAGCATTTTGGAATGAAGTTCCAGCAAGCGTATTTTGGTTCTCCAGGCTAATGGTTGGATTGACTCCCATCTTTTCTAGCCTACTGTCGTACCATCCGTCTCCACCAAAATATTTAGTTGCATTCCCTAAAAGGGTAGCATTACCAAACAGGTCCTGCATACCCAGCGCAATCTTCCCCTCAGTCGGGTTTTCTCGGTAATAGGCAGCACGCTCTGCTGGCGTCATCTGCGACCAAGCGCTTGGAGCCTCTCTTTCACCGCGCCCACCGCCACCCATAGGTGCAGCAGGCTGCGCCATGATGTCGGCGTAGCGGTTCGCTGGTGCAGTGTATGGCGTGTACGGCGTCACGTCATACCCGCCGGTATAATTTGATTGACCGCCGGTGTAGCTTTGCGGATATCCGAAAAACGAATACGGCTGCGCCTGCGCGTAATTCGCCATGATCTCCGCGTATCGGTTTCTTGTCGCCATCTACAACTCCTTGCTCAGAATATGCCATCTAGGCTCATATCCCTCGTCTGCTAAAAATGTCCTTGCCCAGCCCTTACGGCCAGCCAGGGTAACTCGCGTGCAACCATTCTGCTTTCCCCAAGACTCGATGTATGGTCGCATCAGCTTGAGTTCATCTAGGTCGCCGCCAGCAAGAAAATAGTGCAAATTCTTGAGTCGCGGATAGACAATGATCTCAGTGATGACTGCGCTTTTTGTCCCAGCCCATAGCTGGAACCGTCCTACTTCTACACCCTGCGCAACATCTTCAATGGTGTGAGTGCCTCCTGAGTATTCTAAGGCGGCTTCGATGTGTTGTGCCAACCGCCAGAAATCCTCCATTACCGTTTCCCTGCCGACGTAGCCTCCAGCCGCATCACGCCGACCCGCCAATCTTCCAGGACGCTTCCGGTAACCTTCATCTTGACTGACCGGCCTGAGAACCTGGTATCGGTTGGTGCTTTGGCGCTAAACGGGCCGTAACTAACTTCGTCCGATGTTGGGTACATTCTGGCCGTGAATGAGATCAGGACCTCTCCCAGCGTCTGCTCGTCAGGGATAACCGATCTGACGGCCATGACGTTGTCACCATTCCCGAGTTCAATCGGACCGGACTGAGCGTAGGGAGCCACCGAGTCGTAGGTGTATCCAACTTCGTGATCGTAGATGTACCCGTCAGTTCCGACCATCATAGGATTGACGAATACACCTCGATCTGTTCCAGCGGTGCGCGCCATCAATCCGAAATACCAAGTGCCTTCCCGATAGTTGTAGCTGACATATGAGTCATTCTCATTAGAAGATATCGACGGGTAGAACCAGGTCACCTCGCCATAAGCAGAATTATGGACAGCATAGACCTTTGATGCCTGGGCGTAGTTGATGTTATTGAAGATGTAGTCTCCAACATCGCACTGCATGGGCTTGACAAATCCGTCATAGGACCAGAAACCTGACTGGCTCATCCACATTGCGGAGGTGTCGATGGCAGCCACAGCCTGCGCGGAGATAACCCCGCATCCGCTACCAACTTTCTCAAAACTGTAGACGTATGGCAGGCCGATGTAATTGGCGACGTGCGCGTCGGTATCGGTGAATAGGATATTGACGCCTCGCACGCGCTTGCCGCACTTCAGAGATCCTGGTGTAGCCAGTTCAAAGTCGCCGGCCTGATTGTTAGCTGCAGCCGTCCAGGTTGTATTGTTCTCCTGGTCCGACCACTTCACTAGGCGCGGGTTACCCGACGCTCCCAATGCGAACATGATGCGCTCGCTGGTGACCATCACCGACGCGCAACTTGTAGGTGCGTTGGTGATTACGGCCGCAATGGTTGGAGTCGTGAAACCTAGCTGCCACTCGTACAGCTTGCCGTCTGTGCTGCTGCAGGCCGTAAGGTACTCTCCCCAAGTGTCCAGGCTCCAGGTGGTAACCGGTATAAATCCAGTATCTGGACGTGCCGTTCCATAGGACAGATTACCATATGTTGAGTACCCGTAACCGGTTGTACCTGTAGCGTCAGCGGAACCAGTGGTGAATCCTGAGGGCGTGATGTCCTTCAATACTCCGCTTGTGTTCATCGCGTACAGCTTAGACTGAGT
>Ga0209298_10001572_pt1 | contig 14756 bp, 15 predicted proteins | sample S_140806_EF_Meta_FD_187325 | JGI IMG/M metagenome (GOLD analysis project Ga0209298, IMG submission 187325) | Freshwater microbial communities from Lake Simoncouche, Canada to study carbon cycling - S_140806_EF_MetaG (SPAdes) (version 2) | ecosystem: Environmental > Aquatic > Freshwater > Lake ...
CCGATTGGCGGGATTTCAGTCGATTCGGACCGGCATGCAGGCGGTGATGCACGACATCACAGCGCTGCTGGCCATGGCGATGCGGCAGCCCAACCCTGAACCGATTTGATACTTTGAATCAGCCCTGCCTCCCACCTGCTGGCTGTCGCATGACCCTCTCGGATGAGATGTGTCCGTCAGTCAGGTTGCACTGTCTCATCATCGGTCAGCCCCAAGCGTTGCTTGATGTAAAGCGAACCAAATGCCAACCTCATGGGCTTGGCAGGAGCAACGATCGTGGCGTTGAATTGGGGTGCATAGGTCTCATCCAGCTCCTGCCATGGGATCAACTCAGACAGCAGTATCTAGCGGTTGTCCGGGTCGAGTTTTCCGCCAAAAGGCAAATAGAATTCATCAGTTGAGAGCTGATCGTTATTTTGCTTCCGGTATATGTTCGGCCGGCATTGGTGGCAACAATCGCAGATTGCCACGTTCCAACCAAGTTTAACGCCTGTCGGTCGCCACAAGGCCTTGCGGAACATGGGTTTTGGCATTTTCAGGAGTCCCTACGCGGGAGCGCCCATCAACCTGATTAATATCTGACATATGGGTAATCAAGAAAGTTAATCGTCGGTGGTCATCCCAAAGGCGCGTCAGCGCCTTTGGGATGACCACTTGTCATTCAACCCTGGTCGCGCTCGAATCGCTGGAATTCGATTATACCATCCCGCGAAAAGATGCTAGCTTTGATCACGCATGACATCGACGACGTTCTAATCAAGTCAAGTGATAAGCACCCTTAAGATCATCATACAACTCAACCGATTGAAGATAAGCTGGTACTTCATTCGCAATTTTTTTCAAACTAGTTTTAAGCTCAACATTGCCCGCATGGCGCGGTGCCGAGACCTGATGCAATGGCTTCTTTAATTTTAGGGCATTAGAAGATATTAAGCGCAAAAAATACTCCGGAGTGGAGAGCAATTCAATGAGCTTAAGGTCACCATCTAGCCTGGCTCGCGACAAATTAAGACACTTAATCAGACTTTCGACAATCAAAAGTGGATTGTTCGAGAATGATTCAAAGAAGAGCAGGCTAGACACATCTCCGATGTGACTCCAATATGCGTCGAGCTTTGAGTAGAGCAGACGATATTTTAGCGACTCTTTTTCTATAAGGTACTTGCAAGCAAGAACGCTGCCTTGCGCAGCCTCCGCGAGACCAGAGCTATCATTAGTCAAACCTTCTTCGCTCAGTCGATAGAGACAGCACGAAACAATTGCTTCACGCGGGTCTCTAATCAAAAACAGTGAGGGAAGCCTGTAAGCCAACGCGATGTCAGCGATAATATCTTCATGGAAGTGGTGAATAAAGGCTTCTTGAAAAGACTTATCGTAACATCTCTTGAGTACAAATTGACACACCTCTGCTGCGAATGTATTTCCGCTTCTTGGATAGCCATCAACAATCCCCATCGCCTGCCCAAAGGGAGGAAGTCCGGGCAACTCACCTCTCTCAGACCCAAGAAAATATAGGGAATCAGGGTTAGTCTTTCTGGAAGCTCGAGCCTCGTATGCAGATTGAAACCTTGGCGTCCACATGAGAAGAAGAGGGGGCAAAACTTACCTATTTTATCTTATCTCATCAATGCATAAAAAAAAGGGGGGCAATTTTCGATGTTTTGGCCAGTCCGGCAACCAGAGCTGCACGCCTCAAGTCAGAGCGGCTCCCCTTCCGCAGGGCCGCCTAAAAGTCTGTCCACGTAGCCTTTGGGCAGCGTCCCTTTGCGTGGTGTAAAACCCGAGGCCCGAATGCCCTGATCAGAGGGTGAACAGGGTGGAATGACGGGCTGTCACTCCGGAGGTGCTGATGCTCCTCATACCTCCACTATGAAACATGACGATTGACTTGTCAAGTCTCTCGTCCGATCGCACTTGTGATGTGAGCGGAAGTGGTCTGTGCTGGCTAGGAGCCTGTCGCACATAGCCCCCGCCACCCGCTTCTCCACAGACGCCCTCAAATCTGCCCAGATCCCAGTGACAGCAATGGATCTGGGCGTGAGAATGGGTCATAAGCAAGCCCAAAACCTTCCGTCCCTGGAACCCGGAGCAGACGTTGTTGCTGCCGCCCTCGCCGGTGGAGTGGCTGCCGGCGAACCATCTGGTGTTCTTCCTGCTGGATCTGGCCGCGGAGCTTGACCTCTCGGCCATCTATGCGGTCTACGAGGCGAGGGATCCGCGCGGGGTCAAGGCCTACGAGCCGCGAATGATGGTCCTGCTGTTGCTCTACGGCTACTGCGTTGGCATCCCCTCCTCGCGCCGTATTGAGCGGGCGTGCTGGGAGGACGCCGCCTTCCGCGTGCTCACCGGCAATCAGCTGTCCGGCGACGATGAAGTTGGCGCCCCTCAACCAGATTGTCGTGGAACACGTGGAGCTGCAGGCCCGTCCCTTGCATGAGATCACGGAACTGGGCTAGCTGCCTGCCGATGAGCAGGATAACCAGGCCTTGGTGGTGTTCACCAATCCCCGCCAGGCCAAGCGTCTCTGCGGCCGCACCCAGCGGGTGATCAAACTGCGGGTTAGGCAGGTGATTGAGCGCACCGCCCCCTATCTACTCAACCAGGAGATCAGCCGGGTGGTGATCGAAGAAGAGTCTTACGCCCTGCCTGGCTCCTGAGCCGCCAGTGGGTTCGTGTTGTGTGACGGCGACGGCTTTCAGTTGCTGTGACCGGGTTTCAGGCCCGGCGAGCGAGCAAGACCAACACTGCGGGCAGTTCCTGTCCGACCACTCCGTAGCTGGGAGCTGCGATCCAGTGGATGGAAGGATCGCTGAGACCGGCGCTGCGAGCCTGTTCAAGCAAGTCCCAACCCGGAATCTGGTACACAAGACTGCCTTGCTCAGGGTGAACGGGGTCACCGTGATATTCGACCTCGGTTAAAAGTTCTGCCTCTGCTGCCACCCCGGGATTGGCGCCAGCCCTGTGCAGGGCTTTGACGATTGTTTGCATTGAATTATAAGCGAACGGGTAAGTAGACACGAGATATCCATCCGGCCGAAGGATGCGGGCAATCTCCCCAAGGGCGGCCGGCAGGTCGTAGAGGTGCTCGAACAGCTCGTTGCAGACCACCACATCCACGCAGGCATCATCCAGGGTGAGATGACAGAGATCCTGATGGCTGAAATACTGTCGCTGGGGATCGGCCGGATCTGGCATAAATTCGCTTCCCAGCAGCTTTGGAAACAGGTCGCGAAGCGTCGCCGCAAAGGGCGTGATCGCTTCTGGGCAGTAGATATCGAGCTGTTGCCGGGGGGGGATACGGCCTTCAGCGAGCAGGCCCTGCAGGAGGCACAACACGGCTCGATGGCGAGAAAGGCAGCCGTTGTTTTCGAAACTTTCCCGATAGTTGCTGCCGATCAGGCGTAGGGCCGTGGCGGGTACAGGAGCCTGAGTTATGGGATTCAGGATGCCATGGAGCGCCATTAGCCGCAGCGCCTGCTGGATTTGGATGTCCCACTGGGGCAGGGTGCGATGGATGTGGTCCTGAAAGCTGGCGAAATCGGTGAAGCAGAGATGCTCCACGTGGGGGGCCTGGGCTGTGGCCAGGATTTGGAGAGCATGATCTAAACTTACTGACATTGGTTACGAGCCGTTCAAGGCCTTATACTATTATCAACATAAAGCCCATCATGACTTCGACAGCCAGTCCCACCGCCGACACCCAGCAGCTGCAGGCTCAGATCAGCAGTCTGACCAGCGAGTTAGAGGAGGCTCGCGACGAAGTTGAGTTGAACCTGCTCATGATGCAGCAGATTCAGGAGGAGCTAGAGTTTTATTTTATGTCTCACCAGAAGCAGGAGCAGATGTTATCGCAACAGTTTGAGCAGTTGCAACGTGCCGAAGCATTGATTCAGGCCCTGCTGGAACGGTTGGAGAAGTAAGGCCTGGATGAGCGAAGCCCCTCTTCGATGACCTGCAGGAGTTGATGGGCTTGGCAACTCAGGCCAAGGCAAATCTCGCTTCGTAGTCGCTGAGGCGACGGTCAAGTTCACTCAGCTCGGCGGCGAGGGCTGGTAGATCGGCTGGGAGACACGTCGATGGGGCCGGACTCTGCAGCCCGAGAGCCCGAAGACAGGCTGCAGCGCGATCCAGCAGACCATTAAAATTTTGGGTGGCGATTGGGGGATGGCTGCCATCGTGGGTCTCGCCCGCAGGGGCCACGGGCGCGGCAGATGGGGTGGCAGCAGCGTTGCTCTGCAGTTGCTCGCGCAGGCTGCAAAGCGGCTGCCACTGCGGGTCCTCCGTCAGGAGCTGTTCCAGCAAGAGCAGAGCTTGGTCCTGTTCGCCGCGGTTGGCGAGGCTGCGCACCTGCAGCACGCCGGGACCACGCCGCGCCTGAAGGCGGCGCTGCTCGAACACAACCAGGAGATCAGCGCCCCCATGCATGGATTGAGCCGTGCGGATCGCCTCGCTCCAGGCCGCGAGGGCGCTGCCCACTTCGCCACAGATCAGCGCCCGACGGGCTTTCACGTCATGGAACCAGGGGTTGGCCAGGGCAGAGACGGGCGGATCGCTGAGCCAGCGGTCGCTGGTCTCCATCTCGCCGCGGGCCAGGGCCAGGTCGGCAGCGCGGATGCGGGCCAGATCCCAATCGGGGCGGATGGTGGCCACCAGCTGCCAGTAGCGGTTGCTAGCGGCGGGTTCGGCGGCGATCTCGGCATCGCTGACCAGCAGCACCAGTTCTGGCTCTAACAGCGGATCCAGGGTGGTGGCGCCTGAGGTCGCCGAGGCGCGGCCCAGAATCAATATGTCATCACCTACCGGCGGTTTCAGGGCACTGCGCCAGTCGGCCTTGAGCTGGGGCAGCACCTGCCGCCACAGGGCCTGGGCGTCGGGGCGACGCCAGCGCTGGTATTGCTGGGCCAACGCCAGGGCCTGTTGTCGCTGAACGGCGATCGGCCCATCGGCGCCAGCGATGCTGGAGGCAGGCCAGAGACCCCACACATCCGCCACCAGGGCCAGGGAGGGGTCGAGCTGGTCCGCCTCCAGCAGCGCCAAGTCGGCCTGGCGGGGATCGCCGGCCAGCAACCAGGCGGCGGCCAGCTGCAGGGCGGCGGCGACATTCCAACCGGCACTGGAACGGAGCTGCTGGGCCTGCGACGCCAGCTCCTGGCTGCGGCCACGACGGCCCAGTTCCAGCAGGTCGGCCATGGCATCGATGGTCATGGCATCAATGGGCATGGCATCAGCTGACATGGCAAGAATTGGAGCCTCATTGTGAAGCCAACGTAACGCGTTTGCCGCCTTCGCTCCGTCAAGATTGAATAGGGCGTATGTGGCGGAGCGCCAGAGCATGCCCCGGTTGGTGATCGTGGATCCAGGCCATAGCGGCTCGGTGGGGCACCACGGCGAGGTGAACAGACCCTTGCTGGAGGCGCTGCAGGCCGGTGGCTGGCGACCTGAACTGTGGGCGGATGTAGCTCTGGAGGCGGAGCCTCCAGCACGGGTCTCCGCGGGCAGGGTGCGGGGCGTGTTCAGTGGCTGCGGCTACGAAGATCCGCGTCAGTGGAGCGAACTGGGCGGCATGGTGCTGCTGGCGCGGCGGCTTCAACAGCAACTGGACCTGGCCAGCGGTGATCCACTCAAGGAGCCTGTGGGGGCCTGGCTCGCCCACAGCCTGCTGCCGTTTCAAATCCTTGGGCTGGCTCGACACCTGGCCATGGTCCCGGCGGCGGCTGTGCTGTTGAGCCTGATGTTCCCGCCGAAGGAAACGCTGGAGGTCACGGCTAGCCTGAATCGGCTCCAGGCCAGCGAGAGGGCCGCTGGCAACACCAGAGTGGCCCTGGCGGCCCTGGCGCGGGCCTGCCGGCAGCAGGGGCACCGGCTGACACTGGCTTTCCCCAGTCGCCAACAGCAGGAGCTCTACGCACCGCTGCTGGCGGCCACAGGCCTGGGCAGTGCTGGGTTTCATCCGGCGGTGGTGGGTGCGGGCTGCAGCCCAGAACCAGTGCCAGGGGAGGCGCCGCCGCTGGTGCTGTTGCATTGGGGGGATCACAAGCCGGGCAAGGGCCGCGACGAGGCCCTGGCGGTGCTGCATGCGCTGCTGATGCAGCCAGTGCCGGCGCAGCTCGAGGGCTGGGGCTGGCTGTTTCAGGTGCATGGCCACAAGCCGCTGCCTGAGCTGGAACGCTCGCTGCTGCAGCGAGCCGAGGCGGCCGGCGTGGGCCTGGTGGTCCTGAGAGGGGAGGTGGAGAGCTCAGCGATGGCGCACTGGCTGGCGCGCTGCCCGCTGGCCTTGCTGGCCTACGACCCTCAGCGTTACCGCCATCGCAGCAGCGGCATGCTGTGGCAGTGGGCGGCAGCCCGGGCCTCCCTGGAGTTGCCGGCGGCGGCCGTCGGCTACGCTGACAACTGGCTAGCGACAGAGGCAACGGCTGTGGGCCTGTGCTGGCATAGCCTAGGAATGTTACCGAGTGACCAAAATCCAGCCGATGGAGCCAGCTGGCTGGCAGCCCTTGCCAAGGCGGCTTCAGATCTGCCAATCCGGACTCAATGGACGAATTATGGGCACGCTGTGCTGGGCGAAAGGTTCGGTATATGGTGCTTGAGTCGCCTGTCAACACCAGCTAAGACCATTGATTAGCCAGGAGCCAGGAGCCGAAATGCTTTGTAGCAATCACTACTTGGCGGAAGCGGCGGGTCTGCGGTAGGATCGATGCGAATATGATTCATTCATGGATTCTGGCAAAAAAATCGCCTTGATCACCGGAATCACTGGCCAAGACGGCAGTTATTTGGCCGAATTGTTGCTGGAAAAAGGTTACGAAGTGCACGGGATCAAGCGTCGGGCCTCCAGCTTCAACACCTCCCGCGTTGATCACCTGTATCAGGATCCCCATGAAAGCGATCCTAAGCTGGTGCTCCACTACGGCGATCTCACCGACAGCACCAACCTGATCCGGATCATCCAGCAGGTGCAACCTGATGAGATTTACAATCTTGGCGCCCAGAGTCATGTGGCGGTGAGCTTTGAGGCGCCGGAATACACCGCCAACTCCGACGCGCTCGGTACCCTGCGGGTGTTGGAGGCCGTGCGCATCCTCGGCCTCACGGCCAAGACGCGCATCTATCAGGCCTCCACATCCGAGCTCTACGGCCTGGTGCAGGAGATTCCCCAGAAGGAAACCACACCGTTTTATCCGCGCAGCCCCTACGGCGTAGCCAAGCTCTATGCCTATTGGATCACGGTGAACTACCGCGAAGCCTATGGGATGTATGCCTGCAACGGGATTTTGTTCAACCACGAAAGCCCGCGTCGTGGTGAAACCTTTGTCACCCGCAAGATCACCCGGGGCCTCTGTCGCATCGACGCGCATCTGGATGACTGCCTGTACATGGGCAACCTCGATTCCCTGCGGGACTGGGGTCATGCCCGCGACTATGTGGAGATGCAGTGGCGGATGCTGCAGCAGCAGGGGCCGCCCGAGGATTTTGTGATTGCCACGGGCCGCCAGGAATCGGTGCGTCGCTTCATTGAACTCACGGCCGCGGCGCTCGGCTGGGGCGGCATGGTCTGGAGTGGTAGTGGCCTGGCGGAAACCGGAGCCCGCGCCGACAACGGCGAAGTGGTGGTGCGCATCGATCCCCGATACTTCCGCCCAGCCGAGGTGGAAACCCTGCTGGGGGATCCCAGCAAGGCCCACGCCAAGCTGGGCTGGACGCCCACCACCACCCTGGAGGAGCTGGTTACGGAGATGGTGGCCTGCGACCTTGAGGAAGCCAAGAAGGAGGCCCTGCTGCGGCTCAAGGGCTTCAACGTGGTGGGCTCGATGGAAAATCCGCCCACCAACCCGGAGGCCATCGCCGCCGCCCTGCGCAGCAACGGAGAGAAGTCATGACCAGCCCCGTCAGTCCCCCCCTGATCTCCCCGGCCGACCGCTTCTTTGTGGCCGGCCATCGGGGCATGGCCGGCTCGGCCATCTGCCGCGCCCTACAAGCCGGCGGACATCACAACATCCTCACCGCCACTCGCAGCGAGCTGGATCTGGAGAATGCCAGTGCCGTTAGCGCCTGGTTCGAAGCCCACAAGCCAGACGTGGTGGTGCTGGCGGCGGCCAAAGTGGGCGGCATCTATGCCAATGACAGCCAGCCCGCCGATTTCCTGCTGCAGAATCTCAAGATCCAGAATCATGTGATCGAGAGTGCTTGGCGCACGGGAACGCGGAGACTTCTATTCCTCGGGAGCAGCTGCATCTATCCACGTGATTGCCCCCAGCCGATTAAGGAGGAGTATCTGCTTACCGGGCCGCTGGAGCCCACCAACGAGTGGTACGCGATCGCCAAAATCGCCGGCATCAAGCTATGCCAAGCGCTGCGCAAGCAATATGGCTTCGATGCGATCAGCCTGATGCCTACTAACCTCTATGGGCCTGGAGACAATTACCATCCGACCCACAGCCATGTGATGGCGGCCTTGATCCGCCGCTTCCACGAAGCCAAAACGACTGAGGCCCCAAGCGTGACCTGCTGGGGAACGGGATCACCGCTTCGTGAGTTCCTTCACTCAGATGACCTAGGAGGGGCATGCATGCATGCCCTCAAATATTACAATCCCGATCCCAACGAACCAGTGCAACATCTAAACGTGGGAACCGGCCAGGATTTAACCATAAAAAATCTGGCATCACTAGTAGCAAACACCATCGGCTTTAAAGGGGCGATCAACTGGGATACCAGCATGCCCGATGGTACACCCAAAAAGCAGTTAGACACAAGCCGAATCAGCGAAACAGGATGGAAGGCAGATATTACACTTGAAGAAGGACTTAGCACCACATACGCAAACTATCTTGCCAGCTATAAATCCAAAAATTAACCATGACAAAAGCGCATCATCAATCATACGGAGCAGATGCCGCAATTTTACGGAAAGACTTTAGTAATAAGTGGCAAGTGGCCGCCGAACGCTTGATACAAACTGGCCAACTAGGAATCAACCCCACAGATTACGTTCACATCCTGCCATCAGAATCCCCCCAAGACCTTTCATATCAGTTCGCCAATGCAGCAGCCTCGAACGAAGAGAATATTTCAGACATACAGAGCGATCCAGCGGAAAGTTGGCTCCTTTTTGCGAACAGCGCTTTTCTGAACGAGCCAACACTTCCAGAAGTCAACAATATCATCAAGGCTGTCTCCACGCATTGCCACGCAGAGCATCTACGAAACGAAGTTATTGTTATTTTAACCATCGGGTCTGCAATACGTTGCAGATCAGAAAATCAAATCGAAGAGATAGTGAAATTATTTATTACCTCGTTTGGCTGCAACAGGAACCAGGCAGAAGCCTCGCTAAATCTCTACTTAAAATTCGCAATACCAGGAAAAAACCTATCAGAACTTGATCGCAAAGAGTGCCTTGACTTCGAAGCAAAAATTCGACCCTTGGCCATCAATAGATCAAGAGCTCAACCCTTCTTTTTATTAAGCTTACTTTGCTGGCTGTTACACGATAACAGATGGGATGAATACGAATTTTTCAAAAAAAATCTCCTCTCTGCGCCCAGTTATTTTACGTGCATTGCAAAAGCGTTCCTTGACTATCAAGAGCTAATCAACAAGAAAACTCGTCATCTTTCCCCACTGTCTATAGAATGGATCAAGTGCATCCGGCCAGGGATTACCCTGCCAACCAAGTCTAAAAAATTTACATCTAGCCGCTCAGCGACTGAAACTTCGCACAACGAGTTAACCCTTTCAACCCCAAGTATCTACAAAAAAGATTCAGATATATGCATCCAACGCTTTCTTGCCTCAATTAAAAACTGGCGCTCCAACGGCTTAACCAAGAACAAATATGGAATATCATTCATCACAAGTGTTTACAAAGGAGGTGAGTGGTTAGAAAGCTTTCTTTCTAATATGACCAAGTTGAGTGGTTTTTCCAATTGCGAACTCATACTTATTAATGCTAATTCACCCCAAAAAGAGCAAGAAATACGAGCCATTCGCGAGGCTCAGCTGTTGCATGAAAACATAATCCACATCATTCTTGATATAGATCCAGGCCTATACAATATTTGGAATATAGGCGCATCAATTGCCAGCTGCGACTACTTATCAAATGCAAACCTCGACGATCGAAAGTCGCTAGACTTTATTGATTCCCATCTCGATGCATTCAAAGATAGCACTGAGGTCGTTTCACTCGTTTCCGCACCGTGCATTGTATGCGACCAAAAGTATATTGGTTATGAAGAGTATGTTGCCACCCAATCACCCGAAGACATGCTTTCATTTTACGACAGTGCCGAATACTATGGTTATACAGACTTTTTCCTCGACTTTGTCGGCCCAGCTGGTGACAAAAGAATTGTTTGGCGGAATATTCCCCATTGTATGCCAGTCTGGAGAAGAGATCTACACCAAAAATACGGTTACTTTAATGAAGAGCGCGGCGGTCCAACAGCCGATCTTGAATTCTGGCTACGGTGTGCAAAAAATGGTGAAACTTATCGAAATCTAAATATCTCAAAAGGAATTTATTACTATAGTGACAAAACAACCTATTCCGCACGCAAGGAACATTCTATGGATCTCATAGATTTTCATCACGTTACTTCTATAGAAACAGCCAATCTTTCCTACCTTTCTAAATCACTTCGATCCACACAATGAAAATATTAATTGATGGTTTTTTCTTTCAACTTGCTCGTTCTGGCATTGCTCGTGTTTGGAGAGAATTAATCAAGGAATGGTCTGGAATTAGTCCCGACATAGAGCTTATATTTTTAGACAGAGGCCAGTCAGACCTACGGATATCTGGAGCGAAATGTATTCCATTTCAACCATTACCCATTGGAACCTGCTTTGAAGAGTGGAGTCTTCGTGCATGGGATGAAGACAGGGCGGAATTAAATAAAATCTGCAATGAAATAAAGCCTGACATCTTTATGTCCACATATTTTACATATGCAGAAGTAGTACCAAATATTGCAATTGTCCACGACTTAATCCCTGAGAATAACTCAGATACCATCAATCTTGACGAGCCTATATGGAAAATGAAAGTTCAGACTATTTACGCAGCATCTGGCTATGTATGCGTTTCATACAACACAGCAAGAGAACTTTTTCGTCATTTCACAATTGAGGGTAGAAATGTACTCGTAGCTCACAACGGTGCAAACCCGGCTCCAGTCATAAATCCCAAAGACATAAGCGAACACAAACTTGGCGCGTCATCTGACATCCCATTTATTCTCATTCCAGGCATATCCTCTCCAGGCAGCTATAAAAATCAGGAATTTATCTTTCGCTCATTAAAATCACTAATTTCTTCTAAACAATTGCGAGTCGTAATAACTGGGGAAAACGCGAGCACTGAAATTATGGCCTACGAACCATACTGCAATTCTCAGATGATCGAGTCAGGATTCCTATCAGAAGAAGAACTTGACTACGCATATCAAAATTCCCTGGCAGTTGTGTATCCCTCCAGGGAAGAAGGATTCGGCCTACCCATCATAGAAGCTTTGGCTCGTGGCGCATTATCGATTACTTGCATGAACAGCTCATTGACTGAGGTTGGACAATCAAATGCAATTTACGTGAATCCCGATAATGAGCTTGAACTACTGGAAATTATTCAATACTTGATGAAAGCTAGAGAACTGGGAATAAATTTTTGTGATCCTAAATTTTTGAGGAGGCAAACGCAAGTGTTTTCATGGAAGCATCTAGCCCATAGATTAGATGCATTTTCTAGGCAAGTTTGCCTTGAAAAAAGACACACAGATTGGATGATCAGGAAGGGGTTTAACAAATGACACAGCTCTACAACTATGGTCATTATGCTCAGATCTTCAAACTATTAATGCTTAGATATCTTAGCGAACAAGATTACTTTCTTCATTTTCAGTCAATGAAAGCTGATGTTTTCATTAATGTCTTGCTTGATTCTCAAGAATTTATTGAGGAGAAGCTTTTGCCTAATTTAATTCAAAATCACCCAATAAATATTAGACCAAACACAAAGTTTACTTCTAATCGGCTAGTAAGCTCAGACGCAAAACATGCGCTATTAGCAGGAGTTAGTATGAGCAATATAAATTCTTCATCTGTAGAGACACTGGGAGTTACTACTCTTCATGTATTTGAACAAACCCCTGCCAACGACTTACTTATTAACGATGAATTCGCTGAGCCCAAAGAAAATCTCAGCGACTTAGTAGTGGCTCAGCATATGCTAGATGCATGCGGCCATGTCGAAGCAAAAAACACAAAGAAACTGCTATTAACAGCATTTAAAAATACAAATACTGATTCTTTTATCGACTATAATTCAGTCGACAAAATAAGCCTTAACTTACGATTAGTTTCCACCAAATCTTCGTATAGAAGATATTCATTATATTCATCTATTTTTTCGATTCTGCTCAATCGACCATTGAGTATTGACGATTATAATCATCACTTCAAAAATCTATCTACCCTGGATTTCATTTCTATATTGTTGCAGGGTAATGAATTTTTGGCAAAAAAAGTTTTTGAACGTCTACCTCTATGCACGTTAACTAAGGTAACAGATGTTGAGCAGTTTCACTCGCATTTGCCAGGAGCTCTTGATGATGGACTTTATATTATTTTAACTGTTTCAGGAAGTAATAAGCGTATTAATATCCTTGCCCACACAAAGTATGAGCCATCCTTAATACTAGAGCCCCAAACATGCGAAATTCTTAACATAAGCGAATTTGTTCATTTTTCAGATTCAGTTATTGCGGCAGCAATCGAAGGCAATAGTTATAACTCCGAGGATGTAATGGCACTTTTAGATAATTTTTCAATATCGGTTGATATTGAAGTTAAGTCTCTTATTTCTCTTCAGGATGGCTATGTTCTACCCGAACTGGCTGGGCTGCTTTCACAAGAAGCTAGCTATACCGTATCAATCATTGGCTCCTCACAGTTGTTAGACTGGTTCGACCAGGAAAATCTTCATTTAAATTCATCAACAATCATTGCATTTTAGGTTGACCCTGATGACCATACCAATTGTTCTCGAAATGAGCCCGATCGCATTCGGAATGGAAAGTGATCTTGCCAATACTGGCATCACCCGGGTTTGTCGAGAGATACTTAGCGCTATAGATTCTAATATTGAACTAAGAGTTGACACGCAACGAGATTTTTACGTCTATTCTAGTGAGTCAAGGTGGCATAATCAGCTGTTGCTCCATGCTGTCAGCCATCTTATGCATCTTAATAATTTCAAACCACTGATGGATCCATGCGACATTTCGCTTGCTTCCTGCATTGATTCTCATTCAGGTTTTCAACCAAAAAAACTGCGTAGGATTGCAGAGCCATGGATTCAAAAATTAAATCAGTTTGGACCTACAGCCTATAAATTTTTATCACAAGAAAAGTATATTTATCTTACTTCTTATTTGCCGTGCCCCGATTTCGTTCGGGTCAACAAAAATGCACTTATTGTACATCACGTACATGATATATTTCCCATAACAAGGCCAAGTCTTTTCCATGGAGGAATTGATTCTCTATGGAAAAATAAGGCAGCGGACTTTTACTCAACAGATCGTTATATATGCATTAGCAATTACACTTCGCAAGATCTTATGAAAGCTTTCCCGTTTATTCCCGAACAAAATATTACAGTAATTCCAAACTCTGGCGATCACGCCTTGCGAGTGATTGATAAATTTTCGCCATTACTATTACAAGCTTATGACTTAAGGCCTTATAATTATTTTATCACAGTATCCACTCTAGAGCCAAGAAAAAATCTACCTCTTCTTCTCAAAGCCTTCCGAGAGTTTAAGTTCCGATATCACACGGATCACAAGTTGGTTTGCATTGGTGCCAAAGGATGGATGAGCGAAGAAGAGCAGCAAATGATTGATGCAAATATCAGCACTGGCGACGTAATCCTACCAGGCCGCCTAGATGATTATGATACATTTGCATTAATGCAGGCAGCTACTGCATATGTTAGCACAGCAAAATGTGAAGGATTTGGGTTAGGCCTTGCCGAAGCAATGTCAATTGGCTGTCTTCCAATTGCGCCAACAAATACATCTCAGATTGAAGTTGTCGAGGGAATTGGGCTTCTCTTCACATCGATGGAAACACTCGTCACTGCGATGAAACAAGCATCACTCTCTCAGCATTCTCCTGAAGAAATAATGCAGAAAGCAAAACAGCGTTACTCGTGGGAACGCTCTGCTCATCAATTTATAAGCTTATTTGACTCGATATAGAATAATTTAAAGAGTAACTTCATTTTGCTTCAGCTTACTTTAATGAATCTGGGCTAATCAGTTAATAAAAAAGATAGCAGGCGTTGATTACTGCTAATAATTACATCTTAAAATTCATCTTGCCTGGTATAAAGTTTATCTTTCTATTAAAGGCGCTGAATGTGTGCTAGTGGAGGGAAGGCTTTGCCAATTATCACGGCAATAACAACATTGAAGCTTATGGCGCTACCGCCTTCTGCCCCATAGGCAATTAGGGACTCCTGAGAAAGTCAGATCTACTGCGGCGCAGCTTGTTTGAGTGATCGAGAGCCGGTAAACTGGGCACGATCAGGGCAATTGACGATTACTGCAACCTCTGAACGCCGCACATGTACCGAATACACCATAACGGCCAGCTCTCAATCGAGGAGTTCCATGTGCCTTTTGGCGGCACGCTGGACTCGGACAACCGCTGGGTGCTCTTCTCGTCTCTGATGCCATGGGAAGCGCTGGAAG
>Ga0209298_10001573_pt1 | contig 14756 bp, 24 predicted proteins | sample S_140806_EF_Meta_FD_187325 | JGI IMG/M metagenome (GOLD analysis project Ga0209298, IMG submission 187325) | Freshwater microbial communities from Lake Simoncouche, Canada to study carbon cycling - S_140806_EF_MetaG (SPAdes) (version 2) | ecosystem: Environmental > Aquatic > Freshwater > Lake ...
ATCGGTAAACACTTTTTTCTTCATTCAATTATCTTAACATTAAATAGTCACATTTATCCAACACTTACAAATAAATTTGCACAAACGCTTAAATTGCCTTAATATGGTGGTACAGCATAAGCTGTTTACTTTTGGAGATGATTATGGATGACTTACAGGAATTACATAACGAAATGATGGCAGAGCAAGAACGCCTTGAGATAGCTTTAGATAAGGCAGAGGATGGTGATATGTTGACATTGGCAGAAATTGACCTAATCAGGTTTCATTGTGGCTTACCCAATAAGCGTAGGATTAGCCCCATTTTGGGTACGATTTTTGACGATTTTTCTAATATTTTTGGGGGGAAACAATGATTGTGACAGGCACAACTACAGAAAAGAAAGAGTTTAAGGTAGCCCCAGTAGGGTCGCACCTAGCTCGTTTATACCGAATTATTGACTTAGGTACACAGAAATCTGAGTACATGGGTCAAGTCAAGATGCTACGCAAAGTGAAGTTCTTTTGGGAATTGCATGGCGATGATTTAAAGATTGAGGGCAAACCCCTTATCCAAACACGCAACTACACGCTGTCGCTAGGCGATAAGGCTTCTTTACGGAAAGACTTGGAATCTTGGCGTGGCAAATCATTTACCGATGATGAGTTGCGTGGCTTTGACTTACGCAATTTGTTAGATAAATGGTGCATGGTTACTGTTCAGCATAGAACCGCCAATAACGGCAATACCTACGCTGATGCGGTGGCTATTACCCCAGTTCCCGCAATCGTACAAAAAGCGGGTGTACCACAAGGCGTAAATCCTTGCGTCTTGTTTGATTTGCAGAAGTTTGACCAAGAAGTATTTGACAGTTTATCGCAAGGTCTAAAAGACCAAATCATGCTGTCAGCCGAGTACCGCAACACCTTTACCGATGTAAATAAGAAGTTGCAAGATGCAGCAATAGAGGACGATTCCGTCCCGTTTTGAGGGGGTAACCTTTAGGAGCGAGCTATGAACCACATGATTAAAGACTTTATTGACCAAAAATATACAGTCAAGACCTTTCAAGAACGGGGCTACGATGAAGAAGTACCCATCATCGGGTTTGCCCAAGATGACTTGGAAACTGTCATTAAGACTGTGGTTCAGGCTTGTGCCGACAGGGTTAAAAACTCAGACGATAGAATGGCTGTGCTACAGTTAATGTAATGTTTACTAGGGGGAATTATGTTAGTGAAAGAGAATACAAGTGAGAGCGGTCATTGGTACTTACCCGATGGCAGTCCAGCCTATCGCATCGTTGGCAAGAACGGGAAAGAAAGAAACACAACTGTCAAAGACGCAAGAGAACATGGCCTACTGCCCTCAGTTACAACCATCATCGGTTGTGCAAGCAAGGGTGAGGGGTTACAGCGATGGTTGCAAGAGCAAGCCATACTCGCTGCACTTACATTACCTCGCTTAGAGGGTGAATCTGAGGAAGATTGGCTAAGTCGGGTCGTTGCTGATAGCAAGGAAACTGCCAAGCAAGCTGCGGAACGGGGAACGCAAATACATGGGGTCATAGAAGCCTTCTACGAGGGCATTTACATACCTGAGCTACCACCATATGTCCGAGCCGTAGAAAACGCCATAAACGAGCATTTTGGCTCACAGCTATGGATTTCTGAGAAGTCCTTTGCTTATGGTGGGTTTGGCGGTAAATGCGACTTAGTTGCCAAGTCAGGCTTTGTGGTTGACTTTAAAACGACTGAGAAAGACCTAGACAAGCTCGATTATTATTTTGACCATCAAATGCAACTGGCGGCTTACAGACAAGGGTTTGAGATGCCCAAAGCTAGGTGTGCAATTGTTTATGTCAATGCCCTACAAAATAAGGCTAAACTAGTCGAGATACCTGAAGATGACCTGAGAATTGGGTGGGAATGTTTTACCCATTTATTAGCCTTTTATCGGGCAAAGAATAAACTATAATGATTACGGGGTGGCGGCAATCCCCCTGCCACAATCTCCTTCACACAGAGGGCCACCCCACCTTTACAGGGCGTTAAGCCGCCCCAAGAGGATGTGGCAAGTAACGAATTTTGCGGCTTTCAGCGTTACATGAAACAGCTACCAAATCTTGCCCTGTCTTTTTATACACTAGGGAAACTACCTAGTTGCACTATATGTTAAGTTGGCTTAATATTTAATTGTTGTTTAACTAAGGGGGATTTATGAAAGACTTTTTATTAGGTATGGTTGCAGGTGTGTTGGCATTTGGCATACCTGCTATTGTTTATGTGTGGAGAACTGGGGGAATATCATGAAATACGCAATCGCATTATCAACCGCATTATTAGGGGCTTGTTCATCGTTTGAGCCACCAAACGCTACATTAGAAACAGATAAGACTGTTTTTCACATGACTCGTAGTCAGGTTATCTTGGCTATTAATGAATGTGAATCAGCTAACACAAGACCAATAGTCATCGAGGCTAGGCGTAAGATTAACGGAGTAACGACTACTGTACCCGTTGAAGTGACCTGCCATCCACGCTATAAAATCTTTTACTAGGGGGTAATTATGACCCGTCAAGAAATGATTGATAAGCTATACCAAGCCTATCAGATAGTCCAAGAAGTCCATACGGCTGTTGAGCATAAGCCTGAATTAGCTAAGAAACACATTCATGTAGATAGTGAAGTTATGGCATTTATTTACGACATTGAAGATACAGAAAGTGAGGAGTTTGAATGAAAGCATTTCCTAGTTCTGAGCCTATTTACCAAGATAATGTAATAGGTGTTAAACAAAGCACAGGCATGGATTTACGAGATTATTTTGCAGCCAAAGCTATGCCTGCAATTATTCAAGATTGGTATAAAGATGGCTTACCTTGTGGTGATGACGATAATGCTTATGGAATAGCTACAGTTGCATATCTTGTTGCTGATGCAATGATGAAAGCGAGAGAAAAATGAACCTATTTGTAGCTACAATTCTATTTGTGTTATTTGCAGTAGCGTGTACAACTCTAGGTTACATTTTAGGGGGGTATCTATGAATGTCCCATACAACAACGGCAAAGTAAGCATTGGTAAATATTATGTGCCGCCTAAGTATGTTGAAAAAGACACCGATATGCTTGAACTTCAGTCTTATTTAATCTATGACCCAGCCCGTCTTAACAGGGCGTATTGGACTGAAAAAGGTCTGTTACTACTAGGACTCTTTATTGTCTTGGTTATATTCCTCAAGAGCTAGTTTTCTAGCATCCTCAACCCGATTAAGCCAGCCTTTAATAAAGCGAGCTTGGTCGGGTTTTCTTGCCACTATGCCTTGATAGAAGTCTGCCCTAGCGTCTGAAAACTTTGCAATAAGGTCTTTAGGGTTTGCATCATTAATTGCTGCCATAGTCTTAGGCCCGATAACTCCATCACTAACGCATCCGATTGCCTGTTGTAGCGTCTTAACGCTTCTGCCTGTGCCTGCATTAACGGCAAAATCAAAGACCACATAATCTAAGCCTTTCGGTAGGACTTCACAATAACTAGAATTCCAATACTTCATTTTATACATTGAGCCGACTTTTTCGGGGGTTAAGGCTCGCATATCCGCTTCGGATACAGGATGCCCCACAAATTCTTCCCAAACACGCTTAGTAACGCCTAGATTGGTCATACCGCCTGAGTCTAGGGGGTCATTAACAAAACCGCCCTCGTGCTTTAGGATGCGTTTTAAAGCCTTTTCAAACTCGCCTGTCATTTCTTAGCTTTCATCTCAATAATCTTCTCAGCCGTTCTGCCACCAAAATAGGCTAAAAACACGATTTGTCCCCATTGACCGAGCAACTGCACATAGTTTTGGTTAGCGTCATACCCAAAGGCTGACATCATGGCAAATAGGAAATAAGCCCCAAAAATAGCGATTAGAGCCATTGGGCGAATGTTTTTGGATAACCAACTGTCGCTAGACATATCGGCTTCCCAACGCTTTGTAACCTCTTGGGCTTCGGCTATGTCGGCTTGCATCTTAGCCAGTTCGCCTTCTTGTTGTAGTTTTACCAGTTCTAGCTGTGCTTTGGCTTTAGCTTCAGGGTCAGGAATGAGTTTGTCAATTAGCTTAGTGCCGATGTCTAAAATAGCGGTCAATGGAAACATTATTTATAACCCCATACTAAAAAGTAAGCTATTACGCCAGCTATTGCAAAACACCAAAACTGTGCCGTTCTAGCCTTGTTTAAATCTTTGTTAAATTCTTTCTGAAACTCTTTTTCTTGCTTCTCTAGCTTGGCTTTCAAGGCTTCTACTTCTGCCCATCGTTTGCCATACTTTCTTAAAAAATCTGCTCTAATCTGTGCTTCTTCTCGTCTAACTCGTTCTTCGTGTTCCCATTGCATCAATACCCGTTTTAGGAATAACTCTTTGCGGACTTCGTTTTCTCGTAACTCTCTGCGTCTATCTATATTTCGTTGTACTGCAACATCGGTGGCTTCTTTTTGAACATTCTCAATACTTTTAGACAATTCTTTAGCCGATTGACGGCTTGTATCAAGGTTACTGGTTAGGGTTTTAATCCCTTCGTAAAGTTCCATAGTTTCATTTTGGCAAAGACCACCCATGAGTTGTTAGGTAGGCATAGCCTAAACCAGCTACAAAGACATAAAACAATGTTCGTATAGAGAACCAACCAAACTGCGTTACTTTCTCGTTTAACCACTCTTTAATGGCTTCTTTGACGATTTCTTTTTGGATTTCGTTAGGCATTTTTCTTCCTAACTGTAGTCTTTTTAACAGCAGGTTTACGCTTAACCGCAGGTTTTTTGGGCGTGGCTGTAACGCTACCTTCCCAAGAATTAAGTACAGTAAGCCAATCCACCTTTTTGGTGTAGCCCATCTTATCAAACACCCAGTCGATAATAAACATGATTTTTCCTTATCCAACTATTGCTTTAACTTCGTCTTGTGTAAGACCTAATGCGGTTAGTTTAGCTAGTGCAGAAGTCTTTGTATCAATGACTGCTTGTTTAGCATCAATAATCGCTTGTTTTTTAGTTTCATTGACTACTACTGTGCCATTTAATAATTCCCAAGCATTGAAAAATTGATTATCTGTAGGTAACTCTGAATCATCAATGATGGTTGCTTCTGCTGGGCAGTCCTTAGCTAATACCTGCTCAATAGGAAGTTCGCCAGTAGGAATACAAACAGATACGCCACCATTTTCGTTTGTATAAATAATTACTTGTGCCATTTTTATTCCTATCTATAAAATACCGCACTCATGCGAGGAGAGTTTGTATAACTACCGCCTACATTGGGCGTATAAATTTCGCAAGCCGTTGTTGTTGGGTTTGTGCCACCAGTGCCAGTATCTCCAATACCAATACCAGTTTGACCTGAGCCAACGTTTACAGCTTGTGAGCCAGCAATACAATAATTAGCATCTGAAAAAGCAGTAGTAAAATTAACTGTTTGTTTTCCCGCTGAATTTAATGTTACAGAACTAACATTATAAGAAGCTAAAATTGTAGCTGTTGTAGCGTTATATGCTACCCAAGCCTTTGCAAGTTGGGATGAGTTTGTTGATGGCGCAGAAGAAACCCAAGTAGTGCCATTTGAAGTCAATACATTTCCATTTGTGCTTGGTGCTACAAATTGTGGTGCAGAAGTGCCATTACCAAGAAGAACATTGTTTGCAGTTAATGTAGCCGCACCTGTACCACCCTGTGCTACAGTTAATGGAGTAGTTAGACCAGTTAAAGAAGTTATATCGCTATTAGCCCCTGATTTGGCGGCAGTTAAATTACCCCTAGCAGTTGTAGCATTGGCAACATCTGACAGGTTAGATGCTTTTAATAAAGAAAGCGCATCAGCCGTATCAACATACGCTTTAGTTACTGCGTCTGTAGATAAAGTAGGGGTAGCTAAGTTAACAATTTTGTTACTATTTAAATTTAAGTTACCCGACATTGCGGTTTGACCATCTGCCGCAACAGAATCAGTCAAAGCAGAAGCTATATCACTAAGTGTGTTATTAGCCCATGTACTTGCAATTGTGGTCCCAGTCACGACTGGATTCCCAGCTACTAGGGTGAAAACCCCTGACCCATTTCTACTCATTTATTGCTCCTCATTAGCTCCAGCTTTGGTTGCCCCTTGTAGCAATAACATTCTAGCTAAGTTGCGTGTTTCAGGGCTTAAATTTTGCATTTGTTGGTTAGTTAATCTGCTTTGTACAGGCTTGGATAGTGCTGCCGCTCTTAAAGTTGGTCTTGCCAATAAAGTAGCAAATCCTAGTGGGGTTGCCCCTTCACCACCAGCAAAATAAGCACCACCGCTAGTTAACGCAGCCCCACCTACATCTAAGGGGCTAATTTGGGGGATGCTACCCATTCTTTCAGTTGTTTGGGTGGCAGTTGGAAAGGCTTGGGCAAATTGAGCAGATTGTTTTAATTCACCTGACAATGGCTTGCCTTTAGCTAATTGAGCGGCTAATTTCTTAGCATCAATAGAACCAGTTGTTTGATTTAAAGCGTTTTCTACAGAATAAGTCTTAGCTATTAATTGCCGAGCATCTTTGAACTTTTGCAACAAATCCGTTTGTTTGCTGTTTGCAAGATAGTTTTCAATAGTGTTTTCAAGAACTTGACTGGCTTCTTTGTTGGCTTTACCTAATGCTTTATCGCCTGTTCTATAAGCTATGTCTGCATCATTACGCAATACATTAATTTTAGAAATAGCAGAACTTACATCAAAACTGGGTGAGCGTAAAGAATCAATCGTTTCAATAATTGGATTTGCTTTACCTGTTGGAAACTGAGCTTCTGCTATTTTTGCATCTTTGTAAACTTGAATATTATCTAATGCCTGATTAAACTTTGGGCTAGTTTTAATTGTGCCAGTAGCCCCTAAATTTTCGTAAGCCTTTCCTGCTGTTGTTCTTAAGTTAGCCAATACATCAGGGCTAATAACAGTATCTTCAGGCAATCCCAAAGATTTTGCAGCTAATTGATTAGTAACCTGTTGGTTCTTAAAACTAGCGTTTTGTGCAGTAGAAATTTTACCTGCCGTACCTTCTAAAAGCCGATTAACTAATGATGGTTTAACTTGGGTTGGCGGTATTACATAACCTGCTTCTTGTGCTTCTCTTGCGGCTTGCATTGTGCCTTGAGATGGGGGTGTGCCACGCAAAAAATTGACAGTTCCACGAACTGCTTTTTCTAAAAATGGTGTTGCAGCACCAGTTAAAGTACCAAATGTAGCGGCTTGTTCACGATTTTCTTTATCGGGGGTTAATCCATAACCCAAAGTTCCACCAATAGTAGCTTGTTGACCTACAGCCCTAGCAAAACTAGGTAATTGACCTATTTGTCTAGCAACTTGCGGAATATTACCAACAGCAGTTGCGGTCTTTTGTGCAGCAGTAAAAGGAATTAAATAAGAACCAATTTGACCTGCTGTAGCGGATATTGGAGCTACATTTTTAGCCCCTTCAAGCATAGCTTCTCCAGTTTCAACCATGCGTGTACCAACATTAGGAAACGCCATTTGGGTTAAAGCACCAGCACCTTTAATTAATTCGCCTGTACCACCAAGAAAAAATGGAACTGTTGCTTGGCTTCCAAAAGTTTCAGGATTGCGTAAACTAGTTAAAAATCGGTCATAAGCTGTTTCTTTTTGCAATACAGCACCCTGTGGCAAGGGTGGCATATTGTCAACCATGACAGCACCTTTAGGAAGTGGCGGTATTGTATCGCTCATTGTACGGCTACCCCTGTTCTTTCATTTACCCATTTACCATTACGAACTACAATAGATTCTCCATTTAGCATGGCTCTAACAACAGCCCCAGTTGCTTTAGGCTGTCCTTTTTGCTCTTCTTTTGGCAATTCTCTAGGTTTAATTTCAACAAATTCACGCAAATTTTCAGGTACAGCTTTTTGAGCAGAACGATAATTTGTTTTAATTACTTCGGTTGTAAACATTCTTTGATTGTCATAAAGCTTATTGATAGTGCTTCTGTCTTTAATCAAAGCGTTAACAGCAGTTGGGTCGCCAACAATTTTCTCTAAAATACTTAAGTCAGGGCCGTTTAAAACTCCTAAACGATTTGCTTCTTTACCTTGTAACAAAGCGTTGTTTAAGGATTGTTGAATTTCAGCACGAACATTAGGGTTTAATAATTCAGCACCTTTATATCTTTGGAATATATCTTGCAAGCTATTTAATGATTTTTGGTAATTAATAGCTCCACTAACTTGCTTTTCAGATTCGCCAGTTAAAGGTTTAGCTTGGTCTGCTTTCCATTCTCTAGCTTGTTTACCACTTAAACCTGTTGGTACAGGTGGTGCTACGAATGGGTTGTATTCTTTTGTAGATGCAACAGTAGGAGCGACATTAGGTGCTACTTGAGGTTGCCCTGATGGTTGACCTTGAGGTGCACCTAAAGTTTGGTTAGGTGTCATTTGAACATTAGCACCATAGGCACTTGTAGGTTGACCTTGAGGTTGACCTACAGCACCACCTCTAAATTGAGCAGGAATACCAATGCCTTCATCTGCTAAACGAATTTGCTCTGCTGGGCTTATGCCCATCTTAGTCATAGCAAAAGGTCTAAATGTCGATTCAGGACTTGATGCGTTCATATCTACATAGCCTGAAATGGTATTACCTTGAGCGTCTAATTTAGATGCTTCTTTCCATTGCGGCCCTTCAGTTAATTTCTTAGCCGATAATTGTTGCAATACTGGGTTATAGGCTGTAGAACCAAACAAATAAGCAGCTTCAGGGTCAGCACCAGTACGATAAGTCTGATTAGGAATGTTGCCACCACTTTGGGTTGGGCCAGCCTGTTCAAATGTTTGTTCTTTGCCACGCAAAATATCACGATATTGTGTCATTTCATTAGCGTACTGTTGACGCAATGCTTTAGCTAAATCAGCTTGTGTTTTATCGCCTTTTTCGGCTATGCTTTGACCTACATAAGTTTGTGCTAAGGGGGCTAAATATTGGGCAAAACTAGGAGCAACAAAACGCCCACTTACCATTTGACCTGACGGCATAGATTGACCTTGTTGCATAAGCAACTGAGCCATCTGCTGTTGGCGGTTTAACGCCTGTTGTTGCTGTAGGATTTCGGGTGGTAAATTACCGCCTAAATTAAGCATCTGTTGAGCCATATTAGTAGTCCATATCGCTTTGAATGTTCATAGGATTCATGCTGGCAGAATAGTAGTTTTGTGCGGGTCTTTGATTAAATGCAGACATTTCAGCGTTTGCAGCATTAATATTTTTTTGGTCTTGACCTTTGCGTAACATCATAGCCATAGCTAACGGATTCATACCACCTTGTACTGTACGCCCTGCATCTTGTGTTAACCCTTGAGCCTGTTGCATAGCCATATTTTGCATAGCTTGTTGATTTGCTATGTTTTGCATATATGGGGATAGCCCGCCTATGTCTTGGGTTTGGGGCATCTGTTGAATGTAAGGGTTATACATATTCATGGTAATAGTCCGTAATCTACGACTTTATAGCCGTCATCTAGGGTTTTAACTGCGTATGGGAATACTTGCTCTACTTCTTGTGCCATTACACCAACATGAACACCATCACCTGCTAATGGGTGAGATTTGACTTCATCTTTGTATTCAAAGCTATATAAGGTCAAGCCGTTATCCATTACGCCTACAGGTTTAATATTTTCTTTAAGTCTTACATCCGAAAACGCCATAATTCCAGCACCACCTAAACTAAATAAACCTTGATTGAGATTGGCTTGTGCAGCATTTCTAGCGTTAAAGTCACCCATTTGGGCGTTGTATCCCATCTGTGATGCAGCCAATAAGTCAGGGCCAGCAGTCGTAGCTTGTTGGGCAGAATTAACGAATTGTGGGCCTTGTACCTGAGCACCTGTACGCACCGCAGATAGGGTGTTTAAAGGCTCGTTTCTAAGGTAGGCTTGCTCTTGCAATGCAGATTGACGGGCTTGTTGACCAACGCCAAAGCCTTGAGTTGTAGCACCTAATAATAAGTCGTTCTCACGCTGTCCTTGCATACGCATAGCGTTTTCATAGGCTTTAGAGCCAATGTCTATACCTTTGTTTGCTAAATCTTGTGCTAATTGCTCACGACCCATCTGTAATTGGGGGGCAAGCCTTTGCATATAGGCTTCTTGGTATGTTTGGCTAGGATTAAACCCTGTTGATGGCAAAGCACTTGTATCAAACGGGGTTTCGAGCATATTCTCAACATAACCCAATCCTTTGCCAGCTAACTGACCTAAACCAATGCTTGTTTGGTTTTGATAATCAAGTAGTTGTTGTTGGGCGGGGCTTAAAGTCTGTGTAGCAGTCCATGTAGGATTGCCGTAAGGGTCAGCACCAGTAACAGCGTAGCTAAGATTGCCATAAGGCGTAACTTGATTAACACGATTAGCCGCAGTTGCGACTCGTGCCGCTTCAATATTGCCTTGTGCTGTCTGTTGTGCCGCCCCCGCATAATCAGGGGGTGCAGGTGCGCTTGGCGCAGGCCCTAATCCTAAAAATCCACCACCACCCATACTATTCTCCCTTGTTTAAAGAGCATCGGATGTTAAGAAACCGACACTCCTCTTTTCTCATAGCCATAATTACCAAATCACCACTCATGTGGGCATCAGGTATTTCAGCTACAACCTTAAAGCCCAAATGTCGGTTTAACTTTAGGGCATCTGTGTTATCAGCACAAATTTGCCCTAGTATAACGCTAACTCCAAGTTTATTAAAGGGGTAATCAAATGCCGCCCATAATAAATCTCTACTCATCCAATTCGTTTCAGCCAATGCCCCAATGTGCATTTCGCAGGCTTTTGGCATGAAATTACAATAACCAACCACAGCTACCAAATTACCATCTTGCATCTGACCGATACATTGGGTGGTTTGGGGTAAGGGAAAGTTAAGTATTCGAACCAGCCATTCCCCCAAATATTGCTGATTTTCAGTAGTTACTGTCCTCACCTATAAGACTCCACCCGCTTCCATTACATAGTCGGTACTTGCCCAATGAAAGTCAATTCCTTGGCTTGCCACATTCATACTAATTGAGCCTGCATAGCCTATTCCTGTCACGCCTTGCCAAAACTTAGTCACAATTAGATTTCCACCCCAGTTTGTGTCATCCCATGTGGATGTATCCCAAACCCCTACATCTAGGGTAGATGGGTTAAACGATATTTGGCTTGTTAGGGGGACTGTATCAAAATCGGTACTAACACCGCATAAAACAGTCGGTAAGCCGTTATCGGTCTGTAGGATAGGGCGTACCATAGTAAAGCGTTTTTGTTGCCCTCTGCGGTCAAAATACGAGTAGGCTTGCTGTACAAATCCGTTAATGTTGTCGGTATCGTCAGAAAATGAGTCATAAAAACGAGCTACATAGCCGTTTCCACCAAAATACATATCCTCATCGCTCATTTCCCAACAATTTGCATCAATATTGGTAAATCTAGCCCATGACTTTGTAATGTTGTGCATGACATATTGTTCAGAACCCGTAGTTACAGGGATGTTAACAATCAACATATTGTATTTGGCTAAGTAATTCATTTGCCAGCCGTAATTGGCAGAATAAGCGTCTGCCGCTTGGCTAATAGCGTAGAAAATCTTATCTGTAATGTTAACTCGTGGGTCTAATCGGGTGGATTGTAAGCCTGCCGATAGGGGCACTAAGCCATCTTGGGTCAATAATAAGATGTCACCACCATATTTAAAGACACATTTACGGGCAAAGGTAGAACCAATGTTCCAAATACCCACCAAAGACCAATTATTAGGGTCAGATGGGTCAGAACCCTTGTAAACAGCGACTTCTCCGTTACTAGTAACAAATACGGCTAGGTCATCGACTCCGTAACCAGCGTCAATAGTCCATGTTCCCATCGCTTGTAGATAGCCACCCTTTTTAAAGATGCCACCAAGAGGAAACTCGGTAACTGCCCCGTTTATTGAATCTACGGGCAAATACCAAAAACTTAGGGAGTTTTCTTGCACAAAATACAGACGCTCTTTAAACAAGTTTACATAAGCAAATGTATTGGAATTTAGACCTGTAATGTAATAATTAATGGAATAAGTACCCATTACAGTCGCATTACCGCTTGGGGCAACCGCCATCGTATAGGTGAAGGTCGAACCACCCGTTACAGTAATGCGATAAGTTCCGTTAAATTGGGATGGGGTAGCACCTGCAACTGTTATGGTGTTCCCTGTAACAAGGTTATGAGGGCTAGCAGTTGTTAGGGTAGCGGTTAAATTACCTGTTCCACCCCTAGTAATACTTGAAATAGTCTGAGCCGTAGCCGTTGTAGCACTTCTTGACCACCTTGTGCCATCGTAAACAATCATGGAGTCAACCCCATTTACAGCAGGCATAAATGAGCCACCAGCAGTCGTAATAATGGCGTGTATCCATTTGCCATCGGTATTTCCTGTCAGACTAGCTGTAGCCGTAGAGGTGCTTGTATCGTAAATAGTTGTAGATGTAGCCCCAAACAGCTTTGTAGTTGTTGGGCTTGAATAGCTCATTAACGATAAGACTTCGCCCGTTATCCCTGTAGAAATCTTGGTATAGCCTTTTCTCAGGGTCACATCCGTAGGCGTTGGGAAGAAGTTGACCATCTGAACCGCATCTAACTGGTTCATTTCGGCAAGCGAATCCCTTGCGTTCCACCCCCCAATCGGGGATGGTAGGGATGCTGTCATTGCCCGTCTTTGCTGTGCGACCGCCATTATGTGCCAAAGCCAGTGTCTGGGATGTTAGCGTAACCAATTAAGACTTTGCTTGGGTATGGTGCAAACGATAGGGTAGCAGAGCCTTTGTCGTTGGCTTTAGCAACATTCAAATAGCGGAAATAGTCTTGTTGCAATGCAGTAGTGTCAAAGCCTTTGATTTGGAAATACTTAAGTTTTGTACCTAAAACCAAGACTGTATCGTCAAATATGGTCGTATCGGTATCCACAGTAAAGCTGTTTTTAACTGCACCAGCAGCACTTCTAGCCCAGCCTTTTGAGCGGTATTCAAAGCCTAAATACTCTTGTGTGTTATATGGTGGCCAAATTTGAAACTTATCGCCTAGAATACGCCACCTAATGCGTGGGCCTGTTGAAATATAACCCGACTTTAGCCATTGCCATTGTTGGGCATCTTCAGGGCCAAGCATCTGCCAATGTTTCGTCTTATCCCAATGCGTATTGTCCGTAATGGCTTCAAAGTCATTAGGTAAAGGGTATTTGGTTTGTGAAAAGGTAAAAGTTACGCTTGTATATGTACCACTAGCTAACTGGCTCATAACAATGGTTGATAAACCTGTGCCTGAGTTGTAAGTTACGCTTGACACATAGGTATCTTGGTTAATGCCTGTTCCTGTAATGGTGTAATTGCTATTTAAGGCTGTAGCGTCACCTGTAACAATAATGTTATAACTAGCGTTGCTAACTGTATTGCCTGTAAAGGTTTGTGCATCGGTGTAAAAACGATACTCCAACTGTAAACCTTGCCAATCGTATTCCTTTACCAAGTCATAACCAGTACGATTCATAAGGGCTAGAACCTGTTGAACATCCTGATTAGTATTACCCGCCACATAGGTAGGAATAGCAAGGTTTAGCTCGCTAGTGGTCTGCTGAACAAGTTGGAGCATCGTTGATGACATAATTATCCTTTTTTACTGTGGTTTACACCCAAGTAGTTGGGGTATAATTATCGGAACTTAGGGCAATTTGAGCTTGCCCTAGCCCCTAAACACAACAACTTATAGGAGTTGCCATGTCTGAATCCAATTTTACCCTAACACAAACAGATTTACATAATTTTTTTGATTATAAAGATGGGGTGCTTTATTGGAAAATATCAAAAAAATGCGTAAATAAAGGTGGAATTGCAGGTCATGTAGATTATTCAAGACCTTATGTTCGTATAACAATTAACCGCCAAAAACACTTAGCCCACAGGCTTATTTATATGATGTTTCACGGCTCTATGCCTAAAATAATTGACCACATAAATGGCAACAAATACGACAATAGAATTGAAAACTTGAGGGCAGCAACTGCTTCTGAAAATAATTACAACACAAAGCCAAAAAACAAAATAAAAAATGTAAGTTTTTACAAAAGAACTGGCAAATGGCAAGTCCAAATAAGATATGACAAAAAAGTTTTACATTTTGGTTATTTTTGTGATTTAGAACTTGCCGAGTTAGTTGCCATAGAAGCCCGTAACAAATATCACGGCAAGTTTGCTAGGCACAATTAAGCCGTTTGTTCAGCTTTTGGCTTGCGAGTTCTAGTTTTCTTTTCAGTAACCGCTTCCAATAAAGCCGCCATTTGCTCCTGCATTAGGGCGAGCTTCGCATCAGTTTCAGCCTTAATTTTAGCAGTTTCCTCGTCTTTTTTGGCAAGTTCTTGCTTTAGCTGATTAATTTCTTCATCCCGTTTACTAGCGTCTGCGGTTTCGGAAGCAAGGTTTAAATAGCTTTTAGCCTTGTCCCTAAAGGTATGAGGTTGCATACCCGCAATCATTCCAATGCGCTGTAACTGGTAATCTGAAGCATTAGCAATAGATTCGACTGTATAAAACTTGATACCTTTTAACTCTTGGGCTTGGGATTGACTGATTAAAGTCCATTGTTCTAAAGGTGTGCCCATTATGTCGCTACTAGAGTCTTGACTAGCTTGATATTGAAGCCATTGCTTTGGAAAGCGTTGTTTATGGCTATCTCGTGCAAAAGTGTCAATTTCAGTTAGG
>Ga0209298_10001576_pt1 | contig 14730 bp, 26 predicted proteins | sample S_140806_EF_Meta_FD_187325 | JGI IMG/M metagenome (GOLD analysis project Ga0209298, IMG submission 187325) | Freshwater microbial communities from Lake Simoncouche, Canada to study carbon cycling - S_140806_EF_MetaG (SPAdes) (version 2) | ecosystem: Environmental > Aquatic > Freshwater > Lake ...
CTATTGCAGAAAGTACGTTACCTCTGCGCTCTGCCGACTAATGGTTCTTGAACACGACGTTCATGGGTATCAAGTACTCACCGACCTTGCGACGGTACAGCATGTACTTGGGCTCGAGCGGATGTGGGGTAATTGCCGCGGGATCTACCACGCAGCACAAACCACAATCTGCACAGGACTCTGCACGACCAGACTGCTCTGGGCAGTATACCACGGGTAGTGGTGTCGGCAGCTCCTTGATGGTCTTGATGGCGTGCGGTACCAGTGGCTCGAGCACCGCATACGCAACAGACCAGCCGAGGTCGATCGCATGTGCAGCATCGTCGGGAGTCTGCACAGACGCGTGGAAGAAACCCTTGAGCCGCTGCACTTTGGAATCACGCCATGTGGCAGTAAAGCCGATGGTCGGGATACCGAGTGGGCGACTGAATGCCGCGACATCTAGGATGAGATCCACAAACTCATCCCAGACAACACCAGTCCATGGGTGCAGAAGATCGCCGCCTGTCTGCCAACGGATGAGGTCGACATGTTTGCGTCGATACTTGTGCATGGTCAGGATACCGTCGAACACACGGGCTACGTCGTCGATGCCGAGCTTGGTGAAGTCGGCATCTTGGAACGCTTTGGCCGATACCAAGAAGTTGGTAGGGCCTTTCTTGGTATAACACGCCTTGAGCTTGAGCTCCTCGCGCATTGCCGTGTGCACGGACTTGGGGTGAAACCAACACTCAGTCGGGCACGTAGGACCAACCTCCGTGTACGTTGTCACCACATTGTATGTCGGCTTGAGAGCTGACAGCTTGCGGTTCTTACTGTTTTGCACAATGTTGACTGGTAGTTGCTTCTTCTTAGCCAAGGTGCACCTCATGTTGCTCGATGCGGAAGTAAGTTACCCCGCACTCTACCGACTACCTACTTCTGGTCGGGATGCTCGTCAGCCCAGTAGGCAAGGTGGGGGAAACCTAGCGAGATGATCTCGTTGCGGGCGTAGTCAACGCCTTGCTTGACGATCTCGTCGAGGTCGGGATTGGTCCAGACAATCAAGCCGCTGTCGTAGAGATACAGCTTCTCACGACTCTTGTGCGTACCTTGAATAGGCCGAGACCACACCGTACCGGAATGCTTGAGCGCAAACATCCATGCTCGCGCTGACACAAGGTACGATGACCGCGTACCTGCAAGTCCCGTCGACTTGGCAATGTACTGCATGAGAAAGATGACGTAGTAGGTAGGCATTGCACCTCCTTGCACATGCGGAAAGTACGTTACCTCCGCGCTCTAATACCCAAGCTACTCTGCTACGATGACCCACTCATCGTTGCCATATCCAACCACGGCTACGTCAGGAGACTCGCCGTAGAAGAACGTGTCCTCATCTTCCGGGTCTCCCTCCCGGTAGTCGTCAAAACGACAGAAGCGCACGCGCTCCTCTAGGCCGTTGTCGTGCCACCGGACAGTCCGCCAGAAGAAACGTGATTCTGCCTCAGACTTACCATCCTGCTCCACCCGTTCGACGTGGGCGACATATGCGTCGGAGTTATCGTCGTCATCCCAGTCATCGTCGTCATCATAGAAATCGTCCTCATCCGGAAATTCCTCCTCAAACTCACAAGAGATGTTCCGCTCGGACGTCTCGAACCACTCAAGCGACTTCTCTTCGGCGCCGTCACTCGGACGAGCAATCCGACCCATAGCGTCCATGATGTTGCTATGCGACAGATCGGGGTACTTCTCTTGGATGATGTTGGCCATCGCGTAGGGTATCGAGTTGATGAACTCAGTGCACAGATTATCCAACTCTTTGCGAACGAACGTGGCGAAGTCGCCGTCAAATCGTTGTGACATGGGTCACCTCCATAGAATAACACCGGAAGTACGTTACCCCGGCACTCTACCTACTACTTCTGTTTCTGTCGGGCGTCTAACGCATACGGTGCCCACCAAACCAAGTGAGGCACTTCGATGCCGTCATTGGAAATGTTGGACTCCTCCAACCCGGCGTACTGATCAATCATTGAGTTTGCACTGTCGTAGTGACAAGCCAATAACTTCTTGTTGTCGTTCAGCATCAGGCTGACCGCCTTACCAGCGTCTTCGAAGTAACGCGGGTGGTACCCCTTGAACACTACTTCTCGCAACTCGCGTTGGTCTTTCCGCCAAACCTCTCGCTCGAGGTACCGAGCAATTGCATTTGACGTGCGCTGCATGGACACACGCGTCCACTCTGCAAACTGCACGGCAACCGGTGGGCGATTGAAGAAGACAATTCCAACCGAGTCCTGCTCCACCATGTGATCCAGCAGGATGGGAATGGTCGTTTCTGGATATTCCATCCATTGTTCCTCTTGGTTGTCCTCCACCAAAGCCTCCGTAAATGTTAGCCATAAGCGCTTATTTTCCGGAGATAAGGACAACCACGTCTTTCGAAGGGCCATGCGATCTTTCTTTGTGTTTGCCATAATGTCACCTCGTTACTCAATGCAAGAAGTACGTTACCCTTGCGCTCTGACTACTAACTGTTAAGGTATTTTACCGCAGCCATGGACAGGGACAGCGCACGACGACCGGCGGTCTTATCCGATCTCAATGCAGTACCCCAGCCACTGAGGTAGGCGAGTGTCTGCTGGTCGCTGACCGCGAACCCATACTCTGCCGACAACATGGTGCTGCCGAGCTCTGCCACTAATTCCTCGAACGCATAGAGCTCTTGCTCCCTGCTGAATTTGCGATCCAGTCGGCTGCTGTGGCCAGTCCAGTGCACAAGCTCGTGCAGGAACGTGCCATAATAATTGTTGCGGTCGGGAAACGAGTCTGCAGGCGGCATCATGAGCAGGTCGGTGACGGGGTTAAACGCCGCCTTGTTACTCTCAATAACCCGCGGGCTATGCTTGGCCAACAGTGCATCGAACTTGGTCTTGGCTGCCTCGTCAGCCTCTGTGACGTTGACAGTCGGTGCTTCCCACCCCTCGACTTGCGCCGAGTTGTAGACAACGAAGGGTTTGAAATAGTTGTAGTATTTCATAGTCCCATCGTCCTGTTCTTTTTTGCCGGTGGTGCCTAGGACAAGGTGCAATCCCTTTGCACCGAGCTTGACATGAGCACCGACTTCGTTCCATTGGTTCATTGTGCCGTAGTACGGTGTAAACTCCGGTAACACTTTCATGGAGTTCCACTGCTCGACCAACCGTGGTGTCTTGTACGGACACGGCTCGGTCTTTGCACGCTCCGCCATGAAGACATACATCATGAGGAACATGGTGTTGGACCCCGAGTAGCTCAACTTACCGTCAAACCGTTGCGGGCTCTGCGATACCCATGGGCGAACCCACGTACCAGTCTTTTCCCCGGCCTCGATAGCGGTCAACAACACCTCGATGAAGCTGTCGATTGTAACTTGCACACTCATGGTACACCTCTTTGCACTAATACCGAAAGTACGTTACCTCGGTGCTCTGACTACTACCAGCGCTGACGGGTCTTGCTAAAGACTTGCCAGCTGGTTCCTAAGTATTTAGGGGAGTCCTCGCGCCGGATCGAGAACTCCTTCTTACCTACCCTGAACAACTGGCCTATGATGGCCATGCTAGTCTCTTGACGCTCCATCCACTTCAGGTGAAGTAGAGGATTGAGCACAACCCGGTAGCTGGAGGATTTGCCCGGCTCTCCGTGATACACCGTCACGTGCCAGATTTGCCACTCATTGGGCCTGTTTGGCACCTCCCAGAAGCCGACACACCCCTCAGGGTCGATGGGCGTGTTCGGATTGATCTTAGTGAGCAGATCTGCGTTTGCCCACACCATTGGAAGGTCGGGCGCGCTACGATCCGTCATGTAGCCGCGGTTGGCCCATGATCCCCAAGCCCATTGGATACCCTTTGTTTGCTTAGGCATGATAGCCTCCTTGCATAAAACTGAAAGTATTTTAACGTGGTTACTCGACTCCACGGTTGAACTACTCGCCTACGTTATGAACGTTAAACTCAAGGACCCATATAATAGGCTCGAGTGTAATATTCCCGAGATAACCGCCATGGACGCGTTTGGTAGCGTCCTCGATCACCATCGGATTGAGCTCGGGCGTGGGCCCTTCAATGTCCATGGTTGCGGGCACCTCAAAGAGAATCGGGTCGTCGTGATCGTACGACACCTTGATCTCGGAACCATTGCCGATGTAGTAGTACAAGCTGCCTGTAACGTACACTTGCTTCGTTTCGTTTGTCATGGCACTCTCCTCGTAAAACCGGAAGTACGTTACCCCGGTACTCAAAACTACTACCAGTCCGCTTGATGATTACAAAGCGAACACCAGACTGTCCAATCGTTGTCGCGGATCCACCGCTCCATGTCTGCCTTTGCGGTCTCCCCGCGGAAGTACTTTTTGTGGCCGTCAACCACAATCTTGTAACTACCGTTGGTTTCGTGGATGTAAATTGCGAACTTGTGCTTGTAGAACACTAACTGCCACATGATGTCACCTCATCTGCTTACTGCCAAAAGTACGTTACCTCGGTGCTCTGACTACTAGGGATACGCAGCGATGCACGCGCTGCACAGCCTGAACCCGCCTGAGTTGCGGCCGTTTAGAGTAATCTTCATGCAGGCGTAGCACTCGTAACTAAGCGCAGCATATGCCGCCTCCAACACGAGAAGCATGTCTGCCGCCTGTTGGACGGTCATGCCCGCGAAGACATGGTCGCCAACGCGGAACACAATGCCCGATTCGGTCGAGAATGAGGACCGCACGTCCATGCGTGCACACCGCTCCATAATGGACTCCCATACGATGGGGAGGACTGGAGCAAACTTCTTGGTACGTGTTGCCATAATGCACCTCATACGCTAAAGCCGAAAGTACGTTACCTCGGCACTCTGACTGCTACTTACGGAACAAGGTACCCTTGATTTCTTTGTGGATCAGGATAATGTGATGACGTGTCTCATACTCCGGTGTGTAGAGTACCCCGGCGTTATCCATGTCATAATCCGTGCGAATGGCGTGGTCACCCTTAGCATCACGCCAGTCGTCCTCAATCAGAGCGTGATCAAACGGGGTGAAAGGGCAAAATGGTTTTAGCACGTAGAACGTGCTACCACCGAAGCCGACACCGTCGTCGTCCCTGAAGGGATCAGCGGCCCACTCGTACTCGTACTTCATCAGCCATAATGGGACTTCCTTGTACTCCTCGTCCACCCGCAGCGTGACCTGCAGCGGATACTCAAACCTGCGATAGTCCCAGACCTTGAATGCCCAGTCAATCAGGTCGCGTTCACCCGGCTCACACACGATCGGAGCAATCTCCGTGACCATTTGGATATTTGGGTCTTTGACGATCGGGGCGTAGAACTGAAGTTTGAGTTGCATGATAGTACCTTTCTGTACACTGTAAGCTTGAATGGTTAGCTACTCCATAGACACTAGGCTACTGTGATGTAGAACCCGCGTTCCTCATCGGGTTCTACATACTCGCGCCGATGTATCTCCCATCCTTCAGGCATGATTGCCTTCAAGGCCTTGCTGAGACCGGTTTGCCGAATTGCCCGGATTTTTTCGAACCCTTCGGTCAAGCCTCTATAGACCTCTTGCTCTTCTTGCCATTGGTGAAACGCGTTAAGCAAATCCGTCCACAACGGGATAGGATAGGCCCAGCCCTCCTTTTCAAGGCCTTGGAGGAGTGACTCATTGTCGTCCTCGGCATCGTAGTCCTGCTCCACCAACAAGTACGTGCCCGCGGGGATAGTGCCGACCATGGGGGTCAGCACCATATCCCGGATGTACTCGTCGGTCTGACCGTTGATCCGAGCGGCCTGAATGGCCATCCGAATCGAGGTACCGTGGGGATTCCGCAAACGTGCTTCGCGAAGGGCGAGCATGCGATTGAAAATGTTGCTCATGGCAACCTCCTACACTAAACTGAAAGTATTTTAACGTGGTTATCCTCGACTCCACGGTGATACACTAGAGAGGTTTGGTGCCCCAGAAGTGTACCGCGCCATCAGCGGTCAGTCCCACCCCACATTGGTGGCCAATCTCCACGTCCACCCAGTCTTGCCGCAATGGCATGTGGCGGACTTGGTAGGGTAGTCCGGGAACCTGCACGTCGTCGAGGTAGTCGAAGTAGGCATAGCCCTCGATTACCTCCATCTTATATTTCCCGTACACCGAGACCGCGTCGGGATTGCCAGCCTCGACCCAGTCTGGCTCCATGTGAGCCAGCGGGCTATAATTGAAAAACACCGCCTTCCAACCGAGGGTATGAACCCAATCGGTTGAAACAACGATCTGGTTTTTGGCAATCTGGAACAAAGTGGGTGACTTGACTGCGATGTGCCAGTCACCACCCAACGGAGCATCGCTGCGTGCGACAACGATCTCCTGCACGGTCGCGTCTTGGGGTAGGCCAGTGACACCCACTACGACGTAGTGTGCCTCGCCACGGCTGTCGTAGCCAGTAAACCCTACGGCTCGGTCGGACACGGACACGGACGTGATGGAGTAGAACTCCAACGCCGCATCATTGACCTTGGCACAGATGGCCTCCAGCACGCCGTTCTTGGTAGGGCGACGTGTCCAGCACCGCAAGCCATCCGTGAGTACCGCGACTGCCACACATCCAGCGGCAACCGATGTGGCGTTGGTGATCTCTGGGACCTCAATGCCGAAGCCGTGAAGCTTCGACCCGACGGCAGCAATGGCAAACCCGTTGCCAGCTGCAAGGACTCGTGGTTCGTTGTAACGCATTTTGCGTCTCCTTCTAAAAACGATTACTTGCCTGCATACTCACCCACGCAGGAGTAGGGCGGACACTAGTGGCGGTCGAGTCGAACGGGGAGCTTCAGCCACGTGCGTACCGTAGCCTTGGATGGTTTCCATCCTGAGCGCATCAGTTTGTTGATGACAATTGCGGGCTTGTTGACGGTCTTCAGGGTGTACGTGGTTACGTAGCATTGTAGTGGAATTCGTTGCATCTTAGTGCTCCTCTTGCTCAAACTGAAAGTATTTTAACGTGGTTACTCGACTCCACGGTGACACTAGCCCCGGTACAAGTTTTTCTTGTACGCCGAGTATGTCATGTACACGCCCTCAGGTACGCGGTCGCCATATAACAGCGTTACACTGTCTACTACGGCCTTGGAACCGTAGCCGCCCGCTTTGTCTTCGAAAGCCATATTAGCCACTTCTTCCCGAGACAAGTAGCCCTTCTTGACCACGAAGATCCGGCGAACGGTGACTTCTCCACCAACCCACTTGGTGTGAGTCAGGCCCACCATCGTGTGCCCCACGTTTTGGTGTTCGTTAGTCGTTGGCTTGGCCATTGGTAACCTCCTTATTGGCCCAAGGCTTACCGTTCAGGCGCACTTGGGTCTGCTCAAACATTTCCAACAAGTCCAGCTGACGAGCGGGCAACGTAATCGTGGCGTCCCAACCGTTGGGCTCGCACACAATCACGGCTTTCGGGAAGAACTTCCGCAATTTCTCGATTGTACCGTGCGTACGGTACTCAGTGAGTTTTACAGTAACTAGAGCCATCCTGCACCTCCGCGGAGCACTACTCGTGTATTACTCCGGTAACGGGGAGATTTGACACCTAGACAGCCATGCAATCTCCCACACGTATTTGCATGACTGCTATCCGCCGATATACCCTGCCGATAGTTCGGCCGAGTAACGAACCGCCAGTACGCTGGCGCACGTATAGGCGGGTGGTCGCGAACACGGGAGAGTGGTGGATCCATAGGACCTCCTTTCCACCATACAGACGAGGGCCATCGTCAGCACAGGCATCACCTGTGGACACACCCCCTACTCAATCGCACTGAGCAGAGGGTGTGTTTCGGCCTTAGAACCAGAAGTTAACCCCGCAGGCCAACTCCTCGAGATACCACAACGTGTCGAGCTCGGGCGCCCAGCCCGGGGTGATCCCCAGCTGCTTCTCCCACGGCTGGAGTCCGTAAGAGGCCAGCTTCCAATTGATCGATGGGAATCGATCATCGTTGTACTTCCAGTACCCACAAACGCCCACAATTTTGCCCTTGGGCAAGGTTGTCAAATCAATCCGACCGTCCCCGCCAACCTCAGCGGAGGTCACAAAGATGCGGCCCTCGTTTTCCATGACCACGCCCCACCGCGACGTGGTCTCCACGTACACCCAACTGGGCGCGGGAGTTACCACGCGCTCAAACGTTGGGATCTCCGGCACGGCCACCGAGGGACGCTTGCCCTCACTGCCCTTGCGGGGAGCGACGTCCTGTGGCATGGCGGCCAGACCGCGGACTTGCCGCACGGTGCGGCTGGGCTTGATGCCATACTCGGTGGCGAGGACTACGGCGGCGGTGTTGAGCGATGCGTTTGACTTACCCATGGTGTGGTACTCCTTTTTGTTGACCCTAGCCCTTCTGGCTGGGAGTGCAATGCTTGTTGTGGATGCACTACTACCACAATGGACTCCCCGATATTAACGTCCGCGGGAGTACCGGACACGTTGTCATCCCTGCTTGAGCACCGCAAGGACAACAACGTTAGCGGCGAGGAATCGTGCTTCTACCTCTGCCCGACGTGGGTGAGGTGGAAGAACCACGTACCACACGCCGCCGCTCTTTCGAGCAGCGACTGTGTGGCCGTAGACCTCGCATGCGAACAGTGTCGCAGCGACCATTAGGTATCACCCCCTTTCTGAGAGGTTAGAGCTGAACTAGCCCAGCCAGTTCAGCTCGATGTCTTCGATCATTTGCTGCAAGCCATCGGCGTCGAGGTGATAGTTAGAGTTCACCGTGGCCCAGTACGAGCCGAATCCCGCCATTACCTTAATCGTGAGCGTGCCGAGCTCGCGATTGACGCTGGCCTGCATCCATGCGTTCTCGACTTCGGGGTCGAGCGCAATCATGGCGACGTCGATGTACGCAAACATGGCGGCCCTCACCTCGACGGTGCGTGCGAGTTGCAGTTCGTGGCTGAACTCCTCGCGGGCCGTTACTACGGCCATTTCGCTTTCGATTAACTCCTCGTGGGCCTCGAGCCCAAACCCATCGCACTTCCGCCATTCGGCAATAGCCGCGGTGTAGCGGCTTTCGGCAGCGGTCTGGATGGCTGCGGCGGCGATGAGGTTTGCGTTGATGATGGTCATGATGTAGACTCCTTGTTTCCTCTTTTGGAGGGAGTACTGATACTTGTCGCAGCCGCACTCAAGCTGCAATGGTCACGGGTGGTTAACGTCACACCGTGGTTGACGCGCAACACTACTTAGTAGCGTTGCGAAGGTCGCGGATGGCGATAACCGGTGGGCGGCCCTCGACAAGGGCGTCCGTGGCAGCTTTCTCGGCTGCGATTAAGCCCTTGGTAAACCCCTGCTCGATACCGGCATTGTACCGGCGATCGCTTTGGTACAGGGCTGAGTCGTGAGAGATGGTGGTTGCCGCAGCAACCTTAATTTCCACCTTGAGTTGTCGTACCTCGCGGGCTGCTTGAGCCCACTTCACGCTTACGGCGATCAGAACGACGAACAAGGCCACAATGATGGTGTACAACATACTGTTGTATCTCCTATGTACCCCTTCTAGGGGAGTGCTAATGCTACTCTTGGTAGTTGCAGATGCACTAGTCTGCGGTTTTCACGGTAAGTTTACGTCAAACCGTGAATGACGTCAAGTCTCACATCCTTAACCTCAGGTGAGCATTGAGGGTGAACCGATTACCGCCATATAGCGGCAATCACGATAGTTGCCCCGGGGTACCGGTATGACCGGCATACCCGTAGCGGGCGTATACACTTGCTGTACATGGATATCACCTCCTTTCTGAGGTACTGATCGCGAGTATCTCTCACATCCTTAACCTCAGGTGAGCCTTGAGGGTGGACTTACAACCCAGCAAGTGCGTAACGCACCTGCTCGGTCACGGACTTCTTCTTGGGCTGGATGAACAAGCCTCGGTCGTATACCGACAGAGACTTTGTTCTCCGGAAATACCCGACATCCACCCCATTGGTGGTGTCGACGAGGGTGAGACTCACACGAACGCCACCCGGGGCGATCGCGTTGGCCGTCATGATCGCACCGTCGACCTCAATTGAGGTGACGGTGTAGACTCCGCTGATCACCGGCACGTTGGTGAGTAAACCATTTATCGAGATAAGCGCCATTGTAGTGTCCTTTCTGACACTAGACGGATCTACACTATGTAGTCCGTTACCGGGGACATCTCACATCCTATACTGCAGGTGAGCGTTGCAGGTGAACTTGATGACTAGATGAACTTGATGGTCGACCGATTGTCGACTGCATCAGAGTATTGATTCCACTCGACCATGCGCTCGAATGTATCCTGACTCATGCCGCCCGCCAACACCGCCATTTTGCCGGTGAGCACGCCATTATTGGTGTAGTGCTCGACAATGTCGATGCGAGCGCTAAACCACGTCCAGCTTGCTGGCACGTTGGCGGTTACTTCGGCACGACGACCGTCTACGATGTAGACGAATTTGCCGTTGGGGTTGTTGACCACGTAGCTGACTGCGGTCTCGATGACTGGAGCAACGACCGAAGCAACGACTTCGACTGGGGTTGCGAGGCCCAATGCAGCGATGATGTTGCTGAAGTCGAGGTTGTCGACTTGGATTTCGGTGACTTCGACAACCTCAACTGAGGTGTCGATGGTCCATTCGGCGATGCGGGCGACGATGACAGCGTCGAGGGTGTCGAAGCTGAAGACGACCCGAGTGTCGCTGACGGGCTCAAGTTCGACGTCGATCAGGTTGACGGTGAGCTTGGCGATGACGGTGCTGAGAACGGTGATGATGGCGGTGAGGGTTGCGATGATGAGGTTCTTCACGGTTGTTGTCCTTTCTCGGACATAAGCAGATCTACATCTTGTAGTCTGCTGATAATTCAGTCTTACATCCTTAACCTCAGGTAAGCGTTGAGGGTGAACTTACTTGTACATGCACTACATGTACAAGTACTTGTCGAAGAGCTTACCAGCCTGAATTGACTGGTAAACGGCGAACTTGGCGTCGTTGTACCGACCCACTCGCAGATAGAGGCGGGCTGCCCAGCGATAGTATCGGCGTGACTTGCCGTATTCCTCGTACGTCTGAATGCGATCGAGGCTGAGCTCGGCCATCTCTGACCAATGGTTCCCCCGCTTCATGAGGCGATCGGCCTCCTTCAGGGTGTTATTGAACCATACGACGTAGGCCAAGCGCGCGATGATGAGGACGGCGAGGGTGGCGATGAGCGTGATTGACATGGTTTTGTCCTTTCTTGGACGTTGCTGACGGCTCGTCAGTACAGCTGAATGCTGTAGACACGACTTACTCGAAAGTAAGCCGTGTTTCGCCGATTCTAGTAGTCTAAGCGAGCTGCTTCAGCTGCTTGAGCAAACGTCTGATACTCGTTTGCTGAGTATTGCTTCTGATAGCCGGTGGTGATTTCGCTGACTGCTGCCCATGCGTTGCGTGCCTTGACCGCGGTGGTCCGTGCTGGCCAGAGGTAGTATTCTGCTGATGCCTTCTCGGCGGTGCTGACGAGTGCCCGAAGCTCGATGAACTTGAACAACTGAATGCTGCCGATGACGAGGACGATGCTGCTGACGATGGCGATTGCGAGAATGGTGTAGAATGACATGATTGTGTCCTTTCTGGACGTTGGTAGTTGTCTATCTGATACAACTACTTACTGATTGAGGTGGGTAGTCACAAACTAACCTATCACCTTGCCCATACCCTATTTGTGATGGTGGTAAATTTTAAAATAGGCCAACACCTTTTTCGCTACTTCGCTATACGACACTTCGCTACTCCGCTATACGACCCTCACGACGCTCGCACCATACCATTTTCGTGACGTCACGAAATTGGTTAGTCGTCAAGCATTCCTTGACAACTCAGTTACCGAGAAATCCTCGGCAACTACCGAGAAATCCTCGTTAGTTGCGTGATTTTGGCCAAAATGCGTGAAAATCTGGCGCGAAGGTGCCGTTTTTGACCCCTTCGCGCAATATTTTAAAAAAAAATTAAAAAAAAAGTCCCCCCACTCATTGCGAGTGGGGAGAATTGGCCAATAACGCTATTTAAGCGATGCGCTGATCTGCCAACCGATCTTTTGATGGTAGGCAAGGCGATCTTGGAAGTAATTTTGCAGTGCGTACTCAGAAATGCGCCCTGCGGTGTCAATACCCATCCGTAAATGCAGAATCATAAGGGCGTTTGCATCACTCAGCCGCTGCAACATGGTAGTGACGGAGTCTTCTTCGGTTGCGGAGTCATCCGGTAACAGGTCGCAGATGTCCATGAGCGTTGCGGGTGCTTTGGCCCCCAATGCGCGCATGTATTCGGCGGTACTGTCGATCGATTCGAACAGGGCCTCGTAAATATCACCAAAGAACTCGTGGTACTGCAGAAAGTTGATGCCCTCTACGTTCCAGTGGCTGGAGTGGGCCTTGTAGTACATATGGTAATTTATAGCAAGGATAAGACGGAGTTGAGAGATGATGTCGTTCATACGTGTTCCTCATATTTTAAGAGTTGATTTGCAATCGCGATAATACGTTGGCCGTACGTCGTGCCCGGAACGGCCCAGCGCCCGTTTAAATCGATCCACCGAGGTGCAGCACCAGTAAGCTTGTTTGCGCGCATTACGCGCCCGCGTGGATCAAAGCCGACGATACCTAGCTGTAGGACGCTCATGGAGAGAAGGGGTACTGCGTACGCAACAAGATGTGCATACTGGGCCAAAATACCCTCTTCGATGCTCTCTGCGATAAATCCCATGGCACCGTCGTTGGTGGCCCCGAGGCCTGCGGGGTTGTTGTTTTGTACCCAGCGATCAGACGTAAACCAACCTGTTTCATGTGCGGCCTGTGCAAACGGCAGCAGATTCCCCATGGTGGTCAATTTACCGAACACTGCGTACGCTTCGAGGATGCGGTTAAAGTCCTTGATTGGCTTTTTGCCGATGCGGGCGAGCTTAAGTACATCGTTACTGACGTTGTACCCGTGAAGAATGGTGGCGTCATTTGGAATCATATGTGCTCCTATAATGGAAAAGTCCTTCTTATAGTATATCATAAGAAGGACTGCGGGTGGATGGTGGGCCAACTTGGATTCGAACCAAGAACCAGATTGTTATGAGCAACGTGCTCTGCCTTTGAGCTATTGGCCCTACCTGTAGGTCTTACCGGTGAGTCTTACCTGTGAGTCTTACCGGTAGTCGTAGCGTGGGTTTGCCAGTGTCTCCATCATCACACTTGTCGGGGTGAAATACTCCAACTTGTCAGCCAAGACAGCTTTCAAGATTGCTGGTGAGAATCCGCTGACGAGTGCGAACCCCATTTGGTGAGTATTTACCGGCACGTCGTCGTGTGCGTTGAGATTCCAGAACACCACCTTGGGCATCTCGTACCCGCGGACTTCGTACGCCTGAGCAAGCATTTGCGACGCACGTAAGTCGTGCTTTACGCTTGCATCAAATTGCATGTCGGACAAGATTAAGAGAATCTTCGGCATTTCGCCCCGCGGTACCTTGTGAGTAATCGCGGTTTGCAGGATAAGGTTGATCGCCTTATCCAAATCCGTGTTCATCCCCCACTTCGAGCTATCCATTTGGGCCAGCTTCTCAACGAGGTTACCTCGCAAATGCAACAGCTCAGGATCGCCCGAAAACGTCAAGAACGTGTCCTTGAACGGTCCTTTGTTCTTGTCGGCGACATACAACCCAAGGCTAAGAGCTACGTCGGCGGCAGTGATCGTGCTTTTCTCAAGGCTGACCGTGGTCATTGACCCCGATACGTCAACCATGGCCAATACGTTTGTATCTCCAACATAGTTGGGCAACGCGTCCCATTGTGCTTGAATGTGGCCGACTAACGTGGGGTTACGATTGCCATCCAGCGCTGCAATCAACTGATGTGGGTACAACGCTGCGGAGTTTGTTTTCACGCCCTTCACCTTGTTTTTCAGATCCTCTACATATTGTGCAAAGTTCTGGGTGTTGCGAAAAAACGCCTTGCGATACTGAGATGCGGCCACCGAAGGAACGTGTGAGAAATTAATCTCGTCCCAATTCTTGGCACACATCTGAGTTTCGACAACCGTGGTCAAACCGACCAACAATTTGCGATACGCGCGGTGGTTAAGACCGATAAACGTACGCAATTCCTCGGCAATCGCCCCTTTACGTGGCATCCACTTCGCGCACAATCCATTACCGTTCTGCAACGCCTGACGAATCAACGCATACGCGACATGCTTTAATTCGGGTGTGTTGAAGACCAGCAAGTCATCCCAGCGGCCTACTTCTGGCACTTTTAATGCCAAGAGTGCGGCTGCTGCAGGATTGTACATTTCGAGCCAAAGCAAAATATCTCGGAAGAGCTTACGCTCTCCGGCGCCACCCCGTACATCACGCGCCCAAAGCGCAATCCGTAACGCGTAGTCCATGTTCTCCCCAAATGCGGCCGCAAACGCGGGCACTGGGTCTTTCCCCCGCATCGCCCCGATGTTGTAGAACAGATCCGTCACGGCGCTGCCACTCGACTGAAGCGAGGGCATACCGTTCTCCGTAAAAGTCGTTTGATTCCGAACTGCTGCTGCAAACATGGTGCGTTCCTTTCAGGTTACATAAACCTTCTAACTGCTGTGATTAACCTAGGAAGTAGAACTGGCTGGTTGGTGCGGCATTACCGCACCTTTTTATTAATAGAAATGATTGGGTTGCTGTGACCAGCCAAAATAT
>Ga0209298_10001578_pt1 | contig 14716 bp, 4 predicted proteins | sample S_140806_EF_Meta_FD_187325 | JGI IMG/M metagenome (GOLD analysis project Ga0209298, IMG submission 187325) | Freshwater microbial communities from Lake Simoncouche, Canada to study carbon cycling - S_140806_EF_MetaG (SPAdes) (version 2) | ecosystem: Environmental > Aquatic > Freshwater > Lake ...
TACAGCAGCCTCTGACACAAACCCAGATCGCTTAGTTGCAGCAAAGGTGTTAGCACCAGATATTGCAACCTTTATCGATTCAACCGAAATGCTTGATTCTGGATTAATTGATCTGGTTGTTATTTCTACACCACCAAACAGCCATTACTCGTGGACGAAAGAGTCATTAAATCGTGGGCTTCATGTAATTCTTGAAAAGCCAATGGCACTTACTGTGCAAGAGTGCGATGAATTAATCGCGCTAGCTGCTTCAAAAGAGTTGTTACTGGTTGTTTACCAAAACCGTCGCTTTGATGATGACTTTGTCACAATGAAGAAGTTAATCGATGACGGTGCAATCGGTGAAGTATTTTTCTATGAAAGCTTTGTTGGTGGTTACTCAGAGCCATGTTCTTTCTGGCACTCAATGGTAGATGTTTCAGGTGGAGCAATATTTGACTGGGGTAGCCATTTTATTGATCAGATTTTGGCAATCATGCCAGGTGAAGTCGCATTTGTTACCGGAATTAACCAAAAGCGAGTGTGGAACCATGTCACAAACGCCGATCACGCAGATGTGTCCATAACTTTTACAGACGGAGCACGTGCAGTATTTACAAACAGTGATCTTGCAGCAGCACGTAAGCCAAAGTTTTATGTGCTTGGAACGACAGGTGCAATCGTTGGAAACTGGGATCCTGCAGCAGGAGCTATGCCTGCAGATCTTCCCGCAATTCTGACAATCCACCGTCCAGATGGCTCCTCCGAGGTAATTCCAAACTCAACTGTTACCCCATATTCATTCCACCAATCAGTTGTTGCGTTCCTAAATAACAAAACCCCAATGGGTGTAACCACACAGCAATCGCGTGATGTGGTTGCAATTATGCAAGCTGCTGAAGAATCAGCCCTTGCTAACGGGCACCCTGTAAAGCCAGTGCTACTGCGGTGAAAGAGACTCGCTGGGGCTTAATTGGCGCGGGTTGGATAGCAACCACGGCCATAGCACCAGCCATGCATGCGGCAGAAAATACCGTAATTCAAGCTGTAGCAAGTAGAGATTCTGAACGATCAAGAGCACTTAACCCAAATACTGTCCATGTTAGTTATGAAGCGCTAATCAATGATCCTTTTGTTGATGCGGTTTATATTTCATTACCAAACCACTTACATTGTGAATGGACTGTTAAAGCATTAAAAGCTGGCAAGCATGTGTTGTGCGAAAAACCGTTTGCTATGAATGTGGCAGAAGTCGAGTTGATGATTCAAACCGCCAACGATTGTGATCGCTTATTAGTTGAAGCGGTTTGGTCTAGATGGCATCCACGAATGATTAAAGCGATCGATCTTGTTAGAAGTGGAAAAATTGGTCAGATAACTTCAATTGATGCATCATTTACCTTTCCTGCATCTATCGAAGGCAATTACCGACTTTCCCCTGAAATGGGCGGCGGCGCACTTTTTGATATTGGTGTTTACCCATTGCACGCAATTGCAGCACTTGTTGGAGACAACGCAAAAGTCGAGATGGAAAACTGCGACGCGAGCTTTGGTCCTACTGGAATTGATTTAACAACTAAGTGGCAGATGCGAATTAATGATTCAATAACTACAACAGGCTTAGCTTCTTTTGAAATGCCAGAGAACCAATCACTTGTTATCAAGGGCGAAAAGGGTTCAATTACCTTTGTCGGAGAGCAAGCATTTACATCATGGAAATCAGCAAGCACTCTTCAAATCGGTGAATTACAAGAAGAGTTCGAAGCGGTAGATCCATACATGTTGATGATTGAAAACTTTGGTAAAAAGATTCAGGGCGAAGACAGTTGGGTACTACCTCTTGAAACCTCACTCTGGGTTCAAAGAGCAGTCGATCAGCTCAACCCCCCAAAGGCGCTCAGAAAACCTTAACTCTCACCCCAAATTGGGTGATCTTTACGGGTGATCATCACCCCTAACCGCGCTTTCCCATACTTGTCATCCAACCCCGCTTTTACGCTTAGGCCTCTCGTAACTTGCTCTAAATAAGGCTCTGAATAAAGAGGTAAAAGTGATCTTTGGTTTGGTGCGCATGAAAATTAATGCGGCACGCCCAAAGAGCTTCTTCAAATTGTTACTTCCGATATTTATTGGATTTTTAGTTTCCATAGTTGGTCAATCAACAGTTGCACCGCCGGCCAGTGCTGCAATTTATGGAACCACCTATAACGTTGCACCAAAAGTATCTGGTGGCTCTAATTACGGTGAAGCTAATTGTGCCGCCGACCAAGTTGTTGTTGGTTTGTTGATGGGCTGGAATCCAATTGCAGTCGGATTCAAGTGCAACGCGTTGAATAGTGACCTAACAATCTCACCAATAGCTTCAAAAACAGCCAACTATGCATATTGTCCAGACGGAATGGTTGCAGTCGGAATGGCGTTTATTAGTTCAAATGGAACACGCGCAGGGTTGATTTGTAATGCACCGCCAGGTTTAAGCGGATCAGATGTTGAAACCAAATATGTAAGTGTGAATAACTCGCCGGTACTCATTGATAAACCTACCGGCCAGGCTTATGCGGGCGGTGGCGTGATGCGTTGCAATGCTGGCGACATCATGGTCGGTTGGCGTGTCTGGTCTGGTGCTTGGCTGGATGGTTTAGCACCACGTTGTGCACCTTTTACTAAATTTACTGTTACCTACAATGTAAATAGTGGTGGTGGAACAGCACCTGCAACACAACAACAAAGTGGACCAAATGCTTCTATTACTTTGTCATCCGCATATGCAGGTACACGTGCAGGTTTTACTTTAAGCGGTTGGAATACACAGGCAAACGGCCTAGGTACCAATTACGCAGCGGGAGCAACGATCACTCCTACAGACAACTTAGTTTTATATGCAAAATGGCTCTCAACAATTACTTACAATGGCAACACTAATTCTGGTGGGACAGTTCCGGGTCCCACCACCGCAGTCTCATCTGCGGCTGTTACAAAACTAGCTAACAACACAGGAAATCTGGTTAAAACTGGCTTCACATTCGCTGGTTGGAATACCGCTGCAAATGGCTCTGGTACATCGTATTCAGGTTACGGATACGCAACGCCTCTTCTTCGTTACGTGGCAAGTGATTACGACACATCTACAAAAGTTTGGTCGAATTCGGGTTCAGCAGGAAATTCCTTCAACATAACAAGTACAAATATGGGCGGTGGAGCTGGCATCACTAAAGTGCCGACGACAGCAGGTGTTGGAGGAAGCAGCAATTCCTTTACAACGTTAAAGGGTGGCACAACATCAATAATTGAATTTCCCAATGCTGCTATGAATAACTACACCCTTTGCCACGTAGCTCGATATGCGGGGGCAGCAAAGCAAAGAATTTTTACCCATTCAAGCGTGAACTGGTTAAGCGGATATTTATCTGGTCAGTCCGGCTATTACAACGGTGTTGGAAATAATGGAACGGTTGGTTTACAGACCGGAGACACAAACTGGCACTTGATTTGCGATTACAACTTAAACTTTAGAAATAATGGAACTACAGGCACAGCAGCAGGTAGAACATCCTTACCAGCAAATATCGGTGTTGCTACTTGGTCAACACAAACTTCAGATTGGGAGATTGCAGAAGTACTTTTTTATGATGTAACTCTCGGGCTAACACAGATTCAACAGATCGAGGCAAGTCTTGCAAGCACGTATGGACTTTCAGGTTACACATCGACAGCAGGAACATATGCATCAACAGGAGATGTAACTCTTTACGCCCAATGGAATTCAACGATTACATATGACGGTAATGGTCTAACTTCTGCAGCAAGTACCGTTCCAGCAGCAACCACAGCAACTGGGACTGCCGCAAATACAACTCTTGCCAGTGTAGGAACAATGGTTAAAACCGGGTACTCATTCGCTGGTTGGAATACCCAAGCCGATGGTTTAGGCACAAATTATTCTTCGGGTTTAACGACTTATCAATCTGCAGGTAGCAGGACACTTTATGCAAAGTGGACCCGGACAATTACATTTAACTCAAATGGTGCAACCAGTGGTACTCCGGAAAGAGCTACTGATGTATTTGTAAATTCCGCTACACCATCAATTTCTACTTTTCCTTCTGTTGGAACAATGGTGAAAACTGGTTACACATTTGCGGGATGGTCAACAACTACCTCAGGAACAGCACTCAGCACTCCATATTCAACAACTGGTGAAGTGCCACTGTATGCAAGATGGACTGCAAATACTTACGCGGTATCTTATGACACCAGCACAGTTACTAGTGGAACGATGGCTGACACTTCTTTAACAGCGGGTACTGCTTTTACATTAAGGGCTAATACTTTTACCAGAAATGGTTTCTCTTTTAAAAATTGGAACACTTCATCTGATGGTTTGGGCACCACTTATGCAGGAGGCGCATCGTTAACCTTGTATGCGAATTTGACGCTTTACCCCCAATGGACACTTCTGGCTCCTTCAGTTGGAACACTTGATGCGACAGCAGGAAATGGAGAAGTAACACTTACGCCAAATCCTGTATCAGCTTCAGCGTCGGTAGGTGCAACAACCTCGGTAACTATTACTGCTTACACTACCCAAAGCACGGTTTCAGTTTTCAACCCTAGTAAGACTTGTACGGTCGTAGCTCCTGCAACTACTTGTGTAATCACGGGGCTCACAAACGGCACCATTTACTACTTCAAATCTGTAGCAACAAATGCAACTGGTAGTTCGACACTTACTTCTTACACACCGGGAACTCCAGTCGGCGTTGTTGTTACATACAACGCCTCTGATAACGGCGGAATCATCGGTACAACAGGCTCTACTGGCACATCAACTGCGACCTACAACAAACCAACTGCATTATTGCTACCAACCGCGACTAAAGCAGACTCTGTTTTCTCAGGCTGGTACACAACGCAATCATCAGGAGGACAATTAGTAGGTGCAGCTGGCGCAACTTACACACCAACATCTGCAATTACTTTATATGCACGTTTCGCTGGCATTGTTTACACCATTTCTTATAACGGAAATGGAAATACCGGAGGAACGGTTCCTACAAATGGTTCTTACCAAGCGGGATCTTCTTCCGGATATAACAACACTCAAAGCTATGACTACACAGGCGCTGATCAAACTTTCACTGTTCCAAATGACATAACCGGAACAAAGGAAATCCAAGTTGAAGTATGGGGTGCAGGTGGTGGTGGAACGGTCGCGTACTACGGGCCTGATTACGGCGGCGGTGCTGGTGGATATACGAAAGCAACAATTTCAACATCAACTGCTGGTGAAGTTTTAACTTTAAAGGTTGGTAAAGGCGGAACTGTAAGAACTACAACTTCTGAATATGGTGGTGCGGGCGTCGGTGGCAATACCTCAGGACTCGAAGGTTCTTCCGGTGGTGGATATTCAGGAGTTTTTACTGGCACGACACCGTTAGCGATTTCAGGCGGCGGCGGCGGAGCTTCCCCTGGGCATAACGATCAAGGAATTGCCGGCGGCGGCGGTGGCGCGAATCAAAGCGGTACAGCATCGACAAGTACATCAATGGGCGGACGTGGAGGAACAACTTCTGCAGGTGGTGCTAAAGCTGCAAGTTGTGCAACCGATGGCGCGCAATACACGGGTGGAAATGGTTGTGGTGCCGGATCTGAAGGCGGCGGCGGTGGTGGTGCTGGTTATTACGGTGGCGGCGGTGGCAACTCAAATGGAACCGCAAATGGCGGTGGTGGTGGTGGATCTGGTTACTTAGATGTAACTCGTGGCTCTTTAATTACCGCCACAGCAGGCCAAAACGGTGCACTTGCTAGCACCTGGGCATTTCCAAACAAAACTAGTGCGAACTACGGAACTACTAATGCTGGTCGCGGTGGAAAGGCGAACACCAACACGACTGCTGATAGTTCAGGTGGTAATGGTCGTATTGTTATTCAGTGGAAAACCGGAACGGGTGCTTACACAATTTTAGGATCTCCAACAAAGGTTGGTTACACATTTGCTGGCTGGAATACATTGGCCAATGGAACTGGAACTGATTACGCAGTTAACGCTTCCTATTCAACAAATGCGAATTTATCTCTTTTTGCGAAGTGGACTCCTGCTTCACGCACAGTTACCTATGCACTTGATGGAGGAACATCTTCATCAAGTACTGCACAGTTAACTGAAAAAGTCGTTGGCAACACGGTCACACTTCCCGCTTCAAGCACTATGACTAAGACTGGATATTCATTCGCAGGTTGGAGTGATGGAACAAGTACATTTGCTGGTGGTGCAACATGGACAGTCCCTGCCTCAGATTCCAACTTCACACTGACTGCACTGTGGAATACACAGACATTTACTTATTCTTATGATTCCAACGGTGGTGGAACAGCTCCTTCTGGTGGCACAAAAACCTACGGCCAAACATTAGTTCTAGCTGCTTCTACAGACCTTAGTAAGACTGGTTACACCTTTGCGGGCTGGAATGATGGTTCAACCACAAGTAATTCTGGTACATCTGTTTCAATAACTACAAACAAAATCTACGTTGCTCAATGGAGTGCGCAAGGTTTCACGATTTCTTACTCAGGTAACACACCTACATCAGGTTCTGTGGCTTCAGGATCGTATGTGGCAGGTGGAGTCCCTTATGCAATCGCGGCAAATGGGTTTACAAAAGATGGTTACACATTTGCGGGCTGGAAAGATGCTTCAAATAATTCATACATAGTTGGGTCTGGTTACTCAACTGCTGCGAACCTTGCGTTAATCGCACAATGGACAGCAAGCTCATATGTCATTAGCTACAACGGGAATGGTTCGACAGGGGGAAGTGCTCCGTCTTCTGGAACTTTAACTACTGGGACATCCTTTAATGCATCAGATAACACTGGTTCTTTAATTAAATCCGGTTATACCTTTGCTGGATGGAATACGAGTGCTACTGGGACAGGAACAAATGTTGCGGTAGGTGGAGTGGTAACTACAACTTCTAATGTAACTTTGTACGCCAAGTGGACGATCATTTCTCCATTGATCACTTTTAATAAAGGAATAGCTGAAACAATAACCCTGCCTTCTAACACATCGGCGAGTTACGGCTCATTATTTACCTTACCTGCCACCGATACAGCGACTGTTATCAGTAGTGGAAATTACGCATTTACTGGTTGGTTCGACGGAACAAATGTCTATCAAGCAAATAGCACGTACCGAATGGGTACCGCGAATGTAACTTTCACCGCTCAATGGGTGGCTGTCTTCACAGTTCGTTATGTGTTAAACGGTGGAACAGGAGCGCCTCCTGCCGACGTACTTCGTACCGATAATTTCCGAGAGACACTTACTTCAGCCACGATAACAAAGACAGGGTTTACCCTTTCGGGTTGGAAAGACCAATCTGGGACAAATATTCCATCAGGTGCAAATAACTGGGTAATCTCAAGTAGCAGTTACATTGCTTATGCCCAGTGGACGGCAACCCAGCGAACATTGTCATTTGGCTTGGATTCTGGCAGCGGAAGTGCTCCTGCGGATGTCGCAGGCAAAGTGATCGGTGAGATAGTCACTCTGCCATCAACTTCAAGCACAAAAACCGGTTATACATTTGGGGGATGGAGCAACGGGGGAGTTACTTATCCTGCAGGCGGAACCTTCACCGTAGGTGATGGAAACGTAGCATTTGTAGCTGTTTGGATTAGTAACACAAACGTAATTACTTATAACGGAAATGGTGCAACTGGTGGAACAGTGCCAGCAAATGGAAGTTTTGTAACAGGTTCTGTTTCGCCATTTACAGTATCAACGAATAGTGGAAATCTAGTTAAAAATGGTTTTACCTTTGACGGCTGGTACACAACCGCATCTGGTAGTGGTGGAACTGGCTACGCAGTCTCTCCAGCTGGAACTTTTGTCACTGATACGAATGTGACTTTATATGCAAAATGGAGCCCCGCTTCATACACGATCACTTACAACACCGATGGTGGAAGTACTGCACCTTCACAAACCACAAATGCTTATGGTTCAACAGTCACATTACCTTCTGCTCCGACAAAAGCGGGAAGCAATTTCTTAGGTTGGGAAACTGGATCTGGCGCTTCGGCAAACTTGTTTGCACCAGGCGGAAGTTATTCAATGGGATCAAGTGCAGTCACTTTTATTGCTCGATGGAGCGGTGTTTCATACGCAATTACTTACGCATTAAATGGTGGATCTGGATCCGCGCCAACTCAATCAAATGTTTCTTCTGGTGGATCTTTTACAACTGCAGCGACACCAACTAAATCAGGATTCACATTCACTGGTTGGAGTGACGGAGCAACAACTACAAATGCTTCGACTCTTATCACAAATGTTTCTGGAAATATCACACTGACAGCACAGTGGACCATTTCTGCACCGGGTATTCCTGGAACTCCAACAGCAACCCCTGGAAATGGTTCCGCCACAATAACAATTGTTGCTCCAACTTCGGGTGGAACACCTTCTTCCTACACAGTTACTGCCTCTAATGGATCTACCTGCACGATAGTTTCCCCTGGAACTAGTTGCACAATCGCACCACTAACAAATGGAACTGCTTACACATTTACCTCAACTGCAACAAATACCGCAGGAAGCTCAGCTTCAGCCTCAACCAGTTCTGCGGCGGTCACTCCAGCCGGAGTTCCTTCTGCGCCTTCTGGAGTAAGTGGAACTGGAACAGGCGGAACTATCAATATTGCTTGGACCGTGCCTTCAAGTGATGGTGGATCAGCCATCACCGATTACATTGTTGAATACAGCGTCGATGGCTCTGGAACATGGGCAACATTTGCAGATGGCGCATCAACTGCAACGTCGGCAACAGTTACAGGATTAATTGCCGGTAATGCTTACGAATTCAGAGTCACAGCGAAAAATATTATTGGGAATTCGCTTCCATCTTTTTCATCACCAACAATTGAAACACTACCTACCGCACCAACAATTACTGGTGTTACATCTGGAAGTGAGCAAGTAACAGTTACTTGGACTGCACCTTCACACTTGGGATCAGGAACAATCACTGGCGATCAATATGTTGTTAAGGCATATGATGCAGCAGGAAATGAAGCGGGTTCTTGCAAACCAACATCAGGACAAACTACCTGTGTAGTTAGAGATTTGGATAATGGATCTGCATACACATTTAAAGTCGCAGTTGTCACAACCGTTGGAACATCTGCACAATCTGTAGCAAGCGCAACAGCGATCCCATCCGGTGTTCCCTCAGCTCCAGCAAACGTAACAGCGGTAACCAGTGGAAACAGCATGACGGTCACATTCAGCGCACCAGCCGACAATGGTGGATCAGCAATTACCTCATACATAGTTACTTCTTCTCCGGTAGGTGCAACATGTACGGTCGGTGCAAATGCAACAACTTACACGTGTACAGGATTAACCCCAGGAACTAACTACACCTACACAGTCAAAGCGGTGAATTTAAAGGGTCAATCAAATGCATCACTCGCTTCCACTGCGGTCACGGCTGTTGCTGCACCAGCAGCACCACAGAATGTTTCTGCTGTTATTACCGCTGGAACTACAACGCTTTCGGCAACAGTTTCATTCGATGCGCCAACCACAGACAATGGCTCTGCAGTTATTTCATATCGGGTGACTGCATCACCTGGTGGAGCAACATGCACCGTGAATGCACCAACTACATATTGCGATATTCCAGTATTGCCAGATCGCGTCTACACATTCACAGTTACAGCAACCAATGCTGTTGGTACTTCAGTTGCATCAGCAACATCTCTCGAAATAAAAGCTACAAATGGAATTGCTCCGACAATCGTAGTTGACCCTATTCCTGCACCTACGGGTGATCTTGTAGAAAACAAGGTGTTGAGTTCAAATATAACTTTTGCAGATTTTAACTCGACACCTAACTCAGTTGTTACATATCAATGGAAGCGTTGTACCTATCCATTAGATGACACAACATGTACAAGTATTTCAGGTGCAACAAGTGCGACCTACACCTTGGTATCAGGTGATGTAGATAAATACATTCGAGTTGCAGTCACGGCAACCAACTCAATAGGAACAGTAACTAAACTTTCTGAAGCAAGCGCAATTATTGTGGCTGCACCGGTAGCACCAGTAGCACCAACTCCAAACACACCATCGACGCCAGCTCCAGAACCAGCTCCAGAACCAGCTCCAGTTACAACTACTTGCGATTCTGCATGTCAGGCAATCAAGGACGCCGCCGCAACAAAAGCAGCAGCAGATGCGATTGCAAAAGCAGCAGCAGACAAGGCAGCAGCCGATGCTGCAGCAAAATTAAAAGCCGATGCTGCAGCGACAACAGCAAGTACTAAAGCCGCAGCAGATGCTGCTGCTGCTGCAGCTGCAGCAAAAGCAGCGGTAGACAAAGCCGCCGCTGCAGCGGTTGCACAAGCCGCAGCAGATGCTGCGGCGAAAACTGCAGCAGCACAAGCAAAGGCAGCAGCAGATGCACAAGCCGCTGCTACGAAAGCAGCAGCAGATGCAGCAGCAGCACTTAAGAATTCAACAGCAACTGCCGCAGCGAAAGCGGCCGCAACAAAATCAGCAAATGACGCCGCAGCTGCAGCAACTGCAGCGGTAAAGGCAGCAGCTACTGCAGCATCAGATGCAGCTAAGGCTAAAACCACAGCAACGAATGCAACCAAACAAGTAGATATTGCAATTAACTCATTGAATTCAAAGACGGCAGCATCACAAGCATCTGCACAAGCAAATGCGGTCGCAGCAGCGGCGAAGGCCGCAGCAAATGAAGCTGCAGCAGCGGCAGCAACGAAGGCTGCAGAAGCTAAGGCAACTGCGACAACAGCCCAAAAAGCAGCGTCAGATACTGCTGCCCGCATTGCAACAGAACAGAAGCAAGCGGCGGATGCAGCAGCACTTGCCAAGATCGCAGCAGATGCAGCGGTTAAGGCAACAGCAGAGAAGGTTGCAGCAGTGGCCGCAGCAACAAAAGCATCACAAGACTTAGCAACCGTGCTTGCGCAGAAAGCAACTTTGGCTGAACAAGCAGCAAAGGCAACAGATCAAACAGCCCGTGCTGAGATTCAAAAGAAGATTGATGAAGTAACTACAAAGGTAGAAGAGGTTCAAAAGACAGTAGAGGCTGCAACTACGAAAGCAGATGCTGCTGTAGCTGTTCAAGCAACCGCTGTACAAACAGCAGAAACTGCGACGAAGGAAGCAACCACGCAAGCAGCAGAGGCGGTAGCAGTAAAGGCCGAGTCTGTTACAAAAACTGCCGAGGCAACTAAAGCGGTAGCAGCAGCGACTGTTGCTGCAAAGGTTGCAACCGCTGCTAAAGAAGCAGCAGCAAAAGTTCCTGCAACAGCAACGATTATTCCGAAGGCAAGTACGTCAACAAATAAAAATAGTGCGACAGCAACAGTTACAGGATTGAAACCTGGCCAAAAGGTCAAGGTAACTGTGAACGTGAAGGGCAAGTGATGAAGAAATTTGCAGTACTTGCTCTGTTATTGCTCAACTTTCTTGTGTTACCAAATGCGCAAGCAAAACAAGAGGTTGTAATTGATCGAATCACAAAAGCCGAGGCCGAAGACTTAAACATTGAAATTCCAGATGATGTTCCACCGGGCCATCACTCGATCACAATTGAGGTGTATGACGACAATGGCACTGTGAGTCAAAAAGAGATTCCATTTTGTAAAGATGATGATGGCATTGTGCAGTGGGATGACAAGTGCCCTAACCTGAAAAGTGATCAACCTACAAAGGTAGTTCCAGTTCCGGTCAAGGAGATCACCACTGGGCTTCAACCATATGATCCACTTGGCGATCCTGAGACCACGAAAGGCTTGCAATTGGCTGCTTTTGCGGCCCTTGCTGCGTTGACTTCGATCAAACGTAATGAAAAGCAAGATGATGAAGATCAGGATCAAGAATCGCTTCAATCTGTTTCATCAGGGGCTCTTAAGCTGTTGAAGGATGAACCAGGCAAGGGAGATCTTTCCCAAACATGGGATAATCGTTTCACCGATGAAACTGATTTTGCATTTGTAACCGTTGCACATCGATTCAATCGATTCTCGCCACTTCTGACACGCACTGTTCAAGATGGAAACACAATCCGAGCAATAGTCGGATCTTGGGCGGCTTTGTTGCTTCCAATCGGTTTCATCTTGGGAGTTATCGCCGCAGTTAATACAGGGGGGCAGGCATTACCTCCAGCCTGGGGAATTGTTGCTGCAGTAATGGCTATTGCAATTTACGATGCATTTGCAGGATTTATTGCGGGTTCTGTTTTCTTCTTAGCAGCGTTGCTAACTGGAAATATTACAAACAGACCAGAATTATTGACTGCAATCGGCGTGATGGTTTTGTTCTTTGCTCCAGCGTTACTTGCAAGTGCATTCCGACCATTCCGTCGTTTGGTTCGTAATCAGGATGATATGTGGGAGCGCATAACAGATTATGCACTTGGTACTTTGCTGACATTTTGGGTTATCACCAAGATGGTTGCAGCCATGAATGGCTTAGCCCGTCTCGAATTACCAATCACTAATTATGGAACTGAATTAGCATGGATCGCTGCAGCTCTTCTTGTAATCCGAGTAGCTTTAGAAGATATCGCGGTCGAGCACTATCCAATGCGTCTTCGTGCCTTACATGTTGAGATTAAATCTCCTACGCAAAGCCAAAAAATCAGGTCACTCATCTTTAAGATCTTTGTGTTCTTCATTATGGCAGCGCCATTTGTAGGTTCACTCCTTAACCTTATATTGGGCACAATTTTGTTTGCGACTCCCCAAATTACTTCGCTAAGTCTTGAAGATAACTTGCCAAAGAAGAAGCTGTATCTTCCAAAGGGTGTCTTTAAGACCGTTGTCATGATCTTTGTGATGGCCCTTGCGACAAACCTTATTGAGGGTGCTTTCAGCAGCCCAGCAGCGTTTTTAAAGTGGAGTTTCGTGGTCTTGGCATTGCCAGGTTTTATCCTTCATTACTTGGATGCGATCACTGATGCGCCTGAGTCGGATTGGAAGACTACAGAAAATGGTCGAAAGATCTATCGAATTGGTGGCGTAGTCATCTTTGTATTGATGGTTCTTATTGTGAAGGGCGTGGATATCGCATCCTGGCTTGTTGGGTAATACTTAAGGCATGACCACAGTATTACTGACAGGCTTTGAGCCATTCGGAACAGCAACCTCAAATCCTTCGGGTGAGATTGTTAAGCAGATCAGTGGTGACAATATTATTACTGCGATCTTGCCTGTGGCATATGAAGGATCTGCAGAGCGACTGTTGGAAGTAATTGCGGAACATAACCCAGATGTTGTTATTTGTTTGGGTCAAGCAGAAGGTCGCACGCAGATCACTCCGGAAAAGGTTGCGATCAATTTAGGTGATGCACGACTTGCAGATAATGAAGGCGTGCTGCGCAACGATGTGAAGATTCTTGAGAATGGCCCAGATGCTTATTTCACAACACTTCCCATCAACAAGATGGTTGAAGCAATCAAAGCAAAAGGCGTTCCAACTACAGTTTCCTTAAGCGCAGGGGCGTTCTTATGCAACCATGTTTTCTATGTTGCTCAGAACAAGTTTGCGGGCACAAAGGTGCGCAGTGGTTTTGTGCATGTGCCATTGATGGATTCGCAGGCTCCTGAATTTCCGGGGATGCCTACGATGCCGTTAGATCAGATGGTTACAGCAGTGCGAGCTATGCTCGAAGTGCTTTAGCAAACTCGCGGAAATCCTCAACAAGTAGATCAATCTCTGTTTGGCCATGTGCCAAGGAGATTAACCACTGCTCATCTAGTCCTGGAGGAGTGATGATTCCGCGGTTTAGTGCAAATAACCAGTGTGCTTCGGCGATACCAAAGTCAGTTGCTTTGTAGTCACGGTAGTTACGAACAGGTGTTGTAGACCATGTAACACAGCCCTTCACACCAAATCCAACTGTGTGTGCAGGCAATTGGTACTCATCAATGATTTCACTGATGCGATCTAACGCTTGCTGATTAAGTGCTTCTGCATCTGCAAGCGCCTGATCTGAACAAAGGCGATCAATTGCACGAACACCAGCCATTGCAAGGGGATTACCGTTGAATGTGCCGAAGTGTGCCATTTTGCCGTTTGTTACAAAGTCCATGTACTTCTTTTTTCCACCAAATGCAGCCAAAGGAACTCCGCCACCAATTGATTTAGCAAGAGTAATTAGATCTGGCTCAACACCTAAGCGAACAGATGCACCGTGTGCACCGGCTGTTAAGCCTGTTTTTACTTCATCAAAGATAAGAATGACGTTGTACTCATCGCAGAGTTCACGAACACGCTCTAGGTAGCCAGCATCAGGCAAGATAATTGCAAGGTTTTCTAGAACTGGTTCAACGATGAAGCAAGCAATCTTTGAAGCATTCTTTTCAAACATTGCTTCAAGTGCAGGAATATTGTTGTAAGGAACTACGTAGATATCTCCTGCAACCAAGTTGGAATCAATTACCGGTGTTGGTTCTTCAGGATCGCCAGCCTTTTCTAAAGCAGGCTTACTTGAAACTACAAAAGGATCGTAGCTACCGTGGTAACCACCTTCTACTTTAAGAATTCCCATTTTATCTGAGGCAGAACGTGCAACACGGACTGCATACATTGTTGATTCAGTTCCGCTGTTAGTAAAGCGAACTTGGTCAATCTTAAATCGCTTGCAAATCATTTCTGCAGCATCAGTTGAAATTGGTGATGGTGTAACAA
>Ga0209298_10001590_pt1 | contig 14657 bp, 19 predicted proteins | sample S_140806_EF_Meta_FD_187325 | JGI IMG/M metagenome (GOLD analysis project Ga0209298, IMG submission 187325) | Freshwater microbial communities from Lake Simoncouche, Canada to study carbon cycling - S_140806_EF_MetaG (SPAdes) (version 2) | ecosystem: Environmental > Aquatic > Freshwater > Lake ...
CGCAACATATCGTATATCCTCAAAACCACAGAGCGTGGCCGAAACTGGCGACGACCAGCCAAGACTAGAAACGATTACGCCCGATGGTGTCCGATCGCGGGCCACCGAGATATTGGGTTTCGCTAGAGACGTCATGGGCGTAGAGCTTTACCCGTGGCAAGTGCGCTGCCTTCATGGCATCACAGCTTTAGACGACGACGACAACTTTTTACGCCGGGTGTCGTGCTTGTCGGTTGCGAGACAAAATGGAAAAAGTTTGTTAGGCGCTGCCGCTATTGGGTGGTTTTTAACTATTGAGGCACCACGGCGCGGGGGTAGTTGCGTCGCTATTTCTGTAGCCCACAAACTTGATTTGGCCGTAGCCATGTTTAAGTATTTGGCCCCAATCTTGCAAGAAAAATTTGGCGCAAAGGTTTCGTGGTCATACGGCCGTAACGAACTAGAGCTACACGGGCACCGGTGGATTGTTAGAGCAGCTACGCCACAAGCGGGACACGGCTATAGCGCGTCATTTCTATATATCGACGAAGCGTGGGACATTTCCGAAGATGCAATAGACACCGGGCTACTTCCTACGCAACGTGCCATTACAAACCCCATTTGTTTAATGGTTTCTACAGCTGGTACGCAAAATAGCCACGCCTTACTACGCTGGCGCGGTCAAGGCCTACGGCAGATAGACGCCGGCGAAGTTGGCCCTATGTATTTTGCCGAATGGTCGCCCCCGGGGACGCTTGACCCGATGAGCCCCGAAGCGTGGAAAATGGCTAACCCAAGTTTGGGGTATGGCGGTTTAACTATTGACGTATTACACGCCGAAGCTAAAGCACCTAACCGGTCGGCATTTCTTAGATCATCGGTAAACATTTGGGTAGCCAGTAGCACCGCATGGCTCGAGCCGGGACTATGGGCGTCGTGCGCAACTACCGACCCGATACCTAAAGGCGGCACATTATCCGTAGAAACATCGTTAGACGGTACGCGTTATGTCGGGGTGCGCGCCGTACAAGACGGCAACCGATCGCTAGTTACTGTCGCCTTTGACGTGGACAGCCTCGCGGCAGCGTGGGAACGCATAGCGGAACAAATGCGCGACCCGTCGCTACAACTAACCATTACGCCGCCGTTCGAGATTTCATGCCCTCGGGAATATGACAGCCGCCGCGCCATAGTTGGCTATCGAGAGCTAGGCAGATGGACACAAGGCGTACGCGCTTTAATTGTCGAAGGACGCGTAGCTCACTCGGGCGAAATTTCGCTAATAGAACAAACCGAACGCGCAGTACTTGTACGCCATCAGCAAACCGTAGCCCTATCATCGGCGCGATCTAGTGGCCCTATCGAAATGGCCCGCGCTATGGTGTTCGCTGTTGCAATGGTTTCACGCCCGGCCAATAACGCTAAACCTATTGTCGCGTTCTCTAACGGTTAGCATTACATCGGTTTTGGGGCGCGTCGGGCGCCCCAATTCCACCCCAACGGGTAAACCTTGTGGCATAATGCGCCTATGGCTTTATTTCGACGCGACCCAAAACCCGTTTACGGCATTGCTGAACCGGAAGTAAAAGCCGCTGTAGGTTACGGCTACACACAGCAAGGCAATCAGGGCGCTAGCCAAATTGGGCCGCCGTATTACGCATACGCAGACGACGCAGCCCGCGCCCGTTGTATGTCAGTACCGACTATCTCCCGCGCCCGTGATCTCATTGCGTCGGTCATTGGTTGCCTACCGCTTGAAATGTATACGTTGCAATGGAACGGCGAAGAAATGGAAGAAATACCATTAGCGCCCCGCAGCTGGCTACAACGTCTAGACCCGGACAATACAAACAACTTTACGCTTTCGTGGCTTTTCGACGATTTATTTTTTTTCGGCGTGGGTTACCTACACGTCAAAACTAGGACGGCCGACGGCTACCCCGCGTCGTTTCAACGTCTACCGGCAAACCTTGTAACGACTTTAGATCAGCAAGGTAACGTAAGTTTTGGCCCGTCTAAACAGCTTATGTTTTTGGGTTTACCGCTTGACTACAAAGACGTCGTACAATTCATTAGCCCTATTCAGGCTTTAACAACTGTTGCCCCGCGCGCTATTGACACGGCGCTAAAGCTCGAGCAAGCTGCTAACCGTAACGCGGTAGCCGTGCAGCCTTCCGGCGTTCTTAAACAAACTGGCGGCCAACCGTTAAGTAGCGAAGAACTAGCGCAAATGGCGCAATCGTTTAACGTAGCCCGCATGTCTAACAGCGTGGCAGCAATCTCGGAACACTTGACATACAGCGAAACAAGCGCAACACCGGACAAAATGCTATTAAGCGAAGCCCGCAACTTTCAAGCGCTCGAAATGTCACGTTTAGCCAATATCCCCGGCTTTTTATGCAACTTGTCTATCGGTGGTTACAACTACTCAAACAACGCAGACGCCCGCCAGCAACTTTGGCTATTTGCATGCAAGGCCTACAGCGAGTGCATTTCACAAACCCTGTCAGGCGACAACGTATTACCGCGCGGTACCTATGTACGCCTAAACCCGAAAGCCTATTTAGCAGCCGATTACATGGGCGACTACTCGAGCGAAATGCCCGAAGAAATGCCAACAATGACCGAAACAGTTAGAGTACCTTTGAGCTAATGATTAAATTAACCGCTACCGCAGTAACCGTAGACGCAGCAGCACCGGACGGCACCCGTTCCGGCCAACGCGTAATTATGGGCATCGCCGCCCCGTACGGCGTAACCGCGTCTGTAAGTTCAGGCGAAACCGTTTTATTTGAGCCGGGCAGCCTTTCCGCCCCTGATCGCATGCCACGCGTTTACATGTTCCACGACTCGAGCCAGCCGGTCGGCATCGTTACGCAACTCGATAACTCGAGCCCTAACGAATTGCTATTTAGTGCCCGCATTAGTGCCACGCCTCTCGGGGATACCGCATTAACCCTTTCAGCCGACGGGGTGCTCGATGTCTCCGTAGGTATTTCACCGCAGCAATGGACAACCGACGACGCCGGCGTTATGCGCATCACGGCAGCTGTAATCGACGAGATTTCTTTAGTGCCACAACCGGCATTTAACGCCGCCAAAATAACCGAGGTTTACGCGTCGGCAAGTATCCACCACAACCCCGACGAAATAGACAATAATCAAGAAAACCCACTAGACGAGGAAACCCCCGAAATGGAAAAGACACCCGAAGTAGCAGCCGTAGAAGCAGCAACACCAACCGCGCCAATTTGGGCCGAAGCACCTAAGCGCTTCACAATGCCTAGCGCCGCGCAATACATGGCCGCCTATGCATCTAGCCCGTCAGAATTTGCACAGATTAACGCGCAAATTAAAGCCGCCGCGCCATTTATCGACACCAGTTCAACCCCGGGAATTTTGCCCGAAATCATCACCGGCAGTGTGTACGACGGACTTAACCCGGTGCGCCCTTTCGTTAGTGCAATCGGCACCCGCGCCATGCCTTCCGCAGGCGCTACCTTTCGCCTTCCAAAAATTACGGTACGACCTGTCGCAACGCAGCAAGGCGGCGAAAATACAACGCTTGACCCTTCGACCGTCACCGTGTCAAATACCGACGTTTCTAAACTTACATTCGGTACATACGTCACAATGTCCGAGCAGGATCTCGATTGGACAGATCCCGCATCACTTAATATCGTGCTCGAGCAGCTTGCCATTGCATACGGACAAGCAACCGATAACTACGCCATTGACAACTGCCACGCAGCAATTACACAAACCAGCGCCGTAGCCGACACCGCCGTTGGTGCAGATTGGGTAGCAGCCATTTACGACGGCGCCCGTCAAATTTCGGCATCGTCTAATTATCTGCCTACCCACATGTTTGTAACGCCCGCCAGTTGGGCCGCGCTTTCGTCATCGGTGGACGACTCAAACCGTCCGGTATTTCCATACACGGGCGCGCCAAACCTTATGGGACAAAACGCAGCAGGCAACGCAGCGGCTAATACATGGAACGGCAACCCGCTCGGTCTTGTACTTGTCGTAGATAAAAACGCACCCGGCTCGTTTATGGGACATGCAGCGGGCCCCGCAGCTGGTTACCACTACTTCGAGCAGCCAAAGGGCGCGATTTCGATTGACGTACCATCATCTTTGAGCCGTACTATTGCCTTCCGAGGTTATGCAGCTGGCTCAATGCGCGACGCTACAAAATTCGTTAAATTCGTCTAGCCCGAAAGGCGGTTAGCCGCCAATGGCTATTTACACGGTCACATTCAAGACGCTAATAAATAATTACGCGTCTTTACAGTTACTTGAACAACACGACATAGACCCCGGCGATGTAGTCACCGTCGCCGGGGTAAATGCCACTTTTAACGGATCGCGTACCGTGTACGCAACACCCGAATACTTGTTTATCGGCGTCAGCAATGAAGGCGATTTAGAGTACGACTACAACCAACCGGTGCCGTACCAAATTATTTACGCACTAACCGCCGACAACGTAGAACGCAGCGCGTCTACCGGCACCGTCACCAATGATCTTGTAGCTTGTACTTGGATTACGGCTACCGATATTGAGGATTGGTTAGGCATTGGAACAGCAACCGCCGGCGATGCCGCATTTCTTACGGTATGCGCTAGCGCGGCTAACGAATTTTGTTTTACTCGCCGCAAAATTGCCGGGTATCAGGATCTACTAGGAACGGTACCCAACGGGGCCGTAAAACTTGGGACAGTACAATACGGCGGCGCGCTATACCGCCAGCGCGGCGGGCTACAAGATATGGCTACTTTTGACGGCTACGGCGTCGCCAGCACCAACGGCCTTAATGGCACGATTAAACAACTATTGGGTATTGACCGCCCAACGCTCGCGTAATGCCCGTAGTCGCCTTTACAGACCTGTTTAACGAGTGCCTAGACGACCTAGCGGCGAAACTTGCCACTATCTCGGGTTTGCAAGTTGTAACCGACCCGCGCAACCTTGTCCCGCCATGCGTTTTTATCGACGCCCCAACATTTCAGGCCTACAACGGCAACATAGTTAAAATGAGCTTCCCGGTGCGGTGCATCACATTAGGCCCCGGCAACCTAGACGCCCAACGCTCGCTAATGAATTTAGCGGCCAAAGTCTTAAACGCTTCTGTAGGTGTCACCGATGGACGCCCAACTATGGCTATTATCGGCGGGGTAGAGCTACCCGCCTATGATCTAAATATAAACATTCAGGCACAGACAAGTTAGGCACAAAATGTACGTAATTCTTTCAGAACGCATAGGCACCGTAGGCGCAAAATACACGCCAGCACCCGGCGTAAACATCGACGCGCTAATTGCTTACGGCTTTATTGGTTTAAGTTCCACCACTAAAGCCCCCAAATCTGCTAAAACAGAGACAGACACCGACACAGAAACCGATACAAAGGATTAACCCCTATGGCTACCAGCACACTTTTAAGCAACCCACACGTACTAATTAACTCGGTAAATATGTCCGACCAATGCACCGCAGCTAATTTTTCTATCGACTACGCGCAGCTCACCGCTACAGCTTTTGGCGATGTCGATAACAAATATGTAAAAGGCCTCGGAGATCATTCGGTTACGCTGTCGTTTTACGGATCGTTTGCAGCTACCGAAACATGGGCAACGCTTAACGGCCTTGTAGGCACGACGACTACTATTATTGTTTCACCCGAGGCACCAGCAACACCGGGCACCTATTCGGCTACTAACCCGGGCATGACCTTAACCGGTACATTTCTTGCGTCGTTGCCGGTCAATTTTGCGCTAGGCGAGCTAAACACTATGGACGTAGTTTTTACTGGCGGCGTCTACACGCTCGACGTATCCTGATCTAAACACCTACACAAAGGCCCGACATGAATATAACAATTCGAGTAACCCGCAACGACGGCGTATACGAAGTAGCCACGAACCTAATGGTTGTAGTGCTATGGGAACGCAAATACAAATTGCGCGCCAGCGATCTAGCAAACGGCGTAGCAATGGAACACTTAGCGTACATGGCGTACGAAGCTAGTAAAATGGCTAATATCGTTGTACCGGTTTCATTCGACCAATTTATTAAAGAGTGCGCCGCGCTGGAAGTTGTAGATAGTGAAAACCCAAACCCTACAGAGTCGGCAGCTACCGCCGACAACTAGCCGAGCTACTGGTAGCGGTTCACTTTTGGCCACCGTCTATAGATTTCGACGCAGCCGATTTAGCAACCGTAGTAGATGTTCTGAACACACAAGCCCGAGAACGAGAGCGCGCTAATGCCCGTCGCCGCTAGCGCCCAAGTGTTCGGTATTCAAGAGACGTTAGCCGCGTTAAACAAATTCGACCCTACATTTAGACGCCAAATCACGACCGATATTCAAGCGGGCGCGGGCCGCATGGTCGTAGACTCGGCGCGTTCTATGATCCCAAAGGATTACCCGCTATCGGGCATGGCTCGAGGCTCAATGATTAAAGGCCGTAACGAAACTATCTACAACATTAAAAACGTTATAGCCGGCGTTAAAACCGTTGTGGGTAAGCGCGCCAGCCGTGAACGTACCGTAACTTTTAACAAGCCCCTAATACTTGACGGCCGACGGGTGAACAACGCCTACACACAAACCGTAGATTTCAACGCCCGCCCCTACGCGTTGTTAGTTGCCCAACAAAAGGACGCCGCAGCCGCGTTATGGGATCACGCCGGTATCCGCGAAGGTTCACAATTTGTAACAAACCTAATAACCGAAGGTGAAGGGCCAAACCCCCGGGCGTCTAGATCGCTTACCCCGGGCGTCGTCGCCGTCATGCCAGCCGTACAAGGCGAACTATCCAAAATAATTGGTCGGGTATCTGTCAAAATGAACACAAACCTAAAGATTGAATACAAATAATGGCACTATCTATACCAATTCTGTCGAGCCTAGACACTAAAGGTTTCGATAAAGCGACCCGCGAATTTGCAAAACTAGACAGCAATTCGGCCAAAGCCGGCTACGCCCTCAAAAAAGCATTTCTACCAGCCGCCGCCGCGCTAGGCGCGTTAGGCGTTGCCGCGTTTGGTGCGGCTAAATTAGCTAGCGACTTTAACGAAGAAGCGAGCAAAAGCGAAGTAATTTTTGGCGACGCGTCTACCGCCATTATGGAATTTTCCAAAACGGCCGCAACGTCGTTAGGCCAATCACAAACCGAAGCACTAAAGGCCGCCGGTACTTTTGGCGTATTAGGTACCGCAGCTGGCCTGACCGGCACCGATCTAGGAAACATGGCCGTAAAGTTTACGACCCTTGCTACCGACCTAGCATCATTTAACAACACAAGCCCCGAAGATGCCGTACTAGCTTTAGGCGCTGGCCTTCGAGGCGAGGCAGAGCCGCTACGCCGTTTTGGTATTTTGCTAGACGACGCAACACTACGTACAAAGGCTTTAGAGCTAGGCCTAGTCAAATCCACTAAAGACGCGTTAGATCCACAAACTAAAAGCCTTGCCGCACAAGCAATCATTCTCGAGCAAACAACGTTACAACAGGGCGATTTTGCCCGCACAGCAGACGGCGCAGCTAACAAGCAACGCATTTTAACGGCACAAATTAAAGACGCTAAAACCAACATAGGTAAAGGGTTTTTACCCGTTATGGCTATTGCCGTTGGTTTGCTATCTAAGTTTGCCGAATTTGCCAGCGACAACGCCCCGCTAATCGTGACTATGGGTGTAGTAATCGGCGGCCTAGCCGCTGCCATTGTTTTAGTTAATGGCGTTATGGCTGGCTTTAGCGCTATTGCAGCAATCACTACAGCGGCCAACATTGCATTAGCAACATCATTTACAGCGGTACAAGTCGCAACCGTTATAGGTATCGGCACCGCTATAGCCGGGGCCGCGACTCTAGCCATATTGGCTAAAAAGATTAGCGGCACCGTTAAAGCAAACAAAGACAACACCAGCGCCACTAAGACAGCCGCCGCCGCGCAAATTGAATACGAAAAAATGCTTAAAGGCTTAGGCAGTACAACAGACGACAACACAACCAAAACAGACAAAAACACCGAAGCGACTAAAAAAGCCGACGCCGCTAAAAAGAAACTAGCCGAAGCTGCTAAAAAACTAGCCGCCGAATTGGTTGTACTTAAAGATGCTTTACGCGATCAAATGGCTAAAGCGCTCGAGACCGCTAATGGCGTACTTGACGAAGCCGTAAAGAAATTTGACGGTTTTTCTAAATCGGTTTCCGAGTCTGTTAAATCGTCGTTTAGTTTTGGCAACGCTCAACAGACAGCAGCCGAAAACGTTAAAGCCGTAGCCGACGCGTCCGACGACGTAGCAAAAGCACAAAAGGCAGTAGCAAAAGCAATAGCCGACAGCGACCCCGAAGGCCTTACAAAAGCGTACGAAGATCTAGCAGTAGCCAATAAGAAACTAAGCGACGCACAAGCAACGCCAAAAACCTTTTTAGATAACTTAAAAATACAGGCCAATAAAGTTAAAGATTTTGGCGTACTCGTTAATCGTCTGTTGGCTGCCGGGCTTTCAGAGTCGGCCCTACAGCAAGTGTTGGCAGCTGGCGTAGACGGCGGCACCGCCATAGCGCAGGAACTACTAGGCAGCGCCGGGGCAATTCTCGAGGCCAACGCACTAACCGCCGACGTGCAAACGATCGCAGACACCGTAGGCGTAAACAGCGCAAAGCAGTTTTACCAAGCGGGCGTAACCGCAGGCACAAACCTAGTAGCGGGCATACAAGCCGTGATAGATACCTACACCATACGATTAGGCACCGTAAACACCGCAGCAGGCGTAGGCGGGCTTACAAGCGGGTTTACGGCCGATGTAGGGGCAACAATGGGCGGCAACTTTAACCCGTTAGCCGGTATCAACTTTGGCATGGGTACCCTTATGGCCGACGGTGGCATAGTCACACGCGCGACCAGCATTATTGCGGGCGAGGCTGGCAGCGAGGCGATCATTCCCCTAGACCGTTTAGGTGATTTTGGCGGCGGCGATACAAACGTCACTATTCAAGTAAACGGCGGCGACCCTAACGCAGTAGTACAGGCCTTGCGTACCTACATGCGACAAAACGGCTCAATACCTATCCGCACTAGCAACATCTTTTAGCTATGGGTTTGCAGTCCTACACCGTTGCCTACTCGACAGACGGCACCACATTTACAAACCTTACGAACGTGCAACAGATCACGATAAACGCCGGGCGGCAAGCGCAGTTACAGGCCATTCAGGCCACGACCGCTACGGTCGAATTGCGTTACCCTACGGGCTTTGTGTCGCCTATAGCCGATCTAGTTACCGGCACAATAATTCGAATACGTAACACGAACAGCATTTACCCGTACCCAAATGCCGACATGTTGCTAGGCCGCATAAGCAACGTAACCGCTGTGTATGGCATACCGTTTCAAGCTGGCGTAGGCAATGCCGACTATTTGTTAATTGAGGTAGAGGGCAGTTTCGCAGTATTGGGCCGTATGCAAGGCGAGGACTACGTATTAACTTATACAGACTTGCAGTCGCAATGTGTCGAGGCGTCTATAGAGACGGGCATAACCGTAGAAAAAGTAGGCCCGAACACAGCTATAGCGCCAACCACAATTAGTGGTACATGGGGCGACTGGGTAGCACAAGCCGCACTAACCACCAATAGCCGTTTACACGACACAGTATTTACCGACACCGTTTCAATCGTTAGCCCGTTTGCGGTAAACATCGCTACAACCGGGTTTAGCGACGTGGCCAATAACATTAACAATCAAGTGTACGACGGCATTACTTTTGACAGTTTAGGCGACAACTATTACACACAAGTCGCGGTAGATCCGCAAGATTTCGCAGCTGTTACCGTGACGCAAGCGGGCGCTAGCGCCCCGTTTAGGACATACCAAGTAAACACATTAAGCGCCAGCACCGGCAACGCTACAGACTTTGCCAACTACCTACTAGGCAATTTTGGTGCAGCTAGTTTTGCTATTAGTAGTTTCACGTGTAGCGCCGAATCACAAGCCGTATTTCAGCTTGACGGCATGAACAACGGCCCAAACTTTAACAGTTTTGTGGGGACACAAGTAAACGTAACATTTCGCGGCACCGTGTTTACTTGCTTAATCGAGGGCGTTTCTATGTCGGCTAGCCCTGCTGGCGCGTCGTTTACTTACTACGTGTCGGGCGCTGATCTAAACGCTTATTTACGTTTAGGTATCCCGGTGTTCGGCGAGCTTGACAACAACAGATTAGGATATTAACTATGGCAACTCAATACACAGGCGGTCTAACCACGGGGCAGGTATTGACGGCTGCCACCATGAACAGCATCGGCGCGGTATACGAAACTTTTACGCCAAACTTTCGCCCTAGCGGCGGCGTTTGGTTTATAGCTAACCAAGTTTCGGCCCGATACGGCCGAATAGGAAAACTGGTTTATGGCTCGGCCCAACTTGACATTGTTAGTTCAGGCACCGCAAGTGGAAACGTGTTATTTGACTTACCAATTACAGCAAAATTCGGCAACCCTTACGGGCTTGGATCAGGTCGTGAAGCCAACATTACTGGCAACACTTTTTCCGTAATTAGTTCTTCAACAACCGTAGGCCAAATTCTTTTTTACAACAACACCAACACGGCCCCCGGCAACTATAATTATTCGTTCTTTTTTATCTACGAGGCAGCATGAACCTAAACCAAATGGGACTAAACGAAACAGATAACCCCGACATTCTTACGGCGCGAATGAAACACCAACGAAATATCCTTTTGGCACAATCCGATTGGACAATGCACAGCGACGCGCCCACAGATAAAACCGCATGGGCCGCTTATCGTCAAGCCTTGCGCGACTTCCCCGCAACGTGGCAACCGTCCGAAATTGCAAATTTTCCCGAGGTACCAACATGAGAAAAAGCCTAGTTTTATTGGTGTTTTTAGCATCGCTAACAGCATGCGCCGATCGAGAGCGTCTACATTGCGCGCCAACTAAAAACAAAGCACTAAGCGCAATAACCGAAACAACAACCGAAACAACAACAGCACCCCGCTACGCAGAAGGTGGCAAATGCCGATGAAACCTGACAACAGACACAGCAACGAAGAAATAAAAGCCCGAATCGTAATGATTGTGGCAATAGGCCTAACGCTTTCGTTTGTCGGCTCGGTATTTACAATTTTGTACGGTTTGCTATTTGTTACGCAACCCGAAAAAATGGCCGAATTAGACGCCGCCCAAATATCGGTCCTTTCGTCTATGTTGCTTACACTTTCGGGCGGCCTTATTGGCTTGCTAGCTGGTAACGGCCTCAAAGATAAACAACCACCACCGCCGACACCATGAGCAACCGCCCGTACCCCTATTACCCCGCATACGACGGCGGTAAAGCAACACCGGGCATACTAAAACTGCTCGATTTAATGTCACGACGATGGGCCACAAAATCGCTAGGCACCTACGCAAATCGCAATATGCGTAACGACTCACAACCGCCGCAACTATCCGTACACGCCACCGGGGCCGCATTAGACGCCCAATATCGAGACGAGGCGCAAGCCCGCATAATTTGGGATTGGTTTCTAGGCAGTTCAATTATTGACGGTAAGACGGTGCAACATTCCGAACGTCTCGGTTTAGTAGAGCTGCATTGGTACGCCTACGGTGACTACGGTTGCGGCTGGCGCTGTTCGCGTGGCGAGGGTAAAGCCGGGGTAAAGATTTTCACGGCCACAGACAACGCAGGCAGTTTTTCAGGATCGCCCAAATGGCACCATATAGAACTGTCTAAAGAAATGGCCGCCGACGCCGCCAAATTTGAGGCAGCGTGGCGCAGTTTGCCTAAACCGTAAGGGTTTTAGAGCATTGCCAACACACGGCTAGCGCGTTTCGCTAGGGTTTTCAACACCCGACGAAAGGCTAGAACTATGCCCAAAATACTTTTACTACCACTACTGCTATGTACGTTTGCGGTGCCAGCTCGAGCAACCGCCGCCCCGGTCAAAGACTGCCCGCAATACCACAAGCAATTAACGGCTTACGGCTTGCCGCCTAAAATTTTTGGCCCGATTATGTGGCGCGAGTCGCGTTGCAACCCCGGCAGCCGTTCCGTTGTTCGGCATAATGGCACCCGCGATTTAGGCGCGCTACAGATAAACAGCAGTTGGCGTACCGTAACTATGCAGACATGCCGCGTAGACCGCGTACAAGCCCCCGTAGAGCTGTTAAAGCTCGGGTGCAACCTAAAGGTAGCGGCGGTGTTATACAACGGCGGTAAAGGCTTAGGAAACTGGCGCGCAACGTCCGGTAAATGACACACGTCGTATTCATAATCTGTTATGGTGCTTTCACCATTCCCGACGAGAGGTAACCCGACCAATGACAAACCACAAGCCCGGCTGGCAAATTGCTAGCCAATACAAACCGCTAACACTCTTAGCGCGTGACCTACGAAAGCATGCACAAACCCACGCTTTCGACGACGGCCAGCTAGTAGCCGACCTTTTAGCAGCTGCTAACAATCTCGACGTATTCGCTTTAGATCTTGAGCGCCGCATAAATGAGGCGGGACTATGAACGACCAGCCCACACTATTTGACCGGATAGTAATTGACACGCCACCAAACGAGGCTGCAATAGCCGACGCAATGCGTACAGCCATAGAGCGCTACAGAGCCGAACGGCCACCACTAGAGCGCAACCACACAGTACCGGGCAAAAACCCCGTAAGCCATGACGCAGCGCGTAGAGCTTTCGGGCGTTCCGGCAATGCGCGCGAACGTATTTACAACGTCATAAAAGCACACCCGGAAGGCTTGACCGTTCACGAACTACGCCAACTAATAACGATGCATTTTCACACCGTCGCAGCGCGTGTAAGCGATTTAAACCTAGAGGGCTGGCTAGTGGACAGCGGGCAACGCCGCCCCACAGACACGGGCGCTATGGCCACCGTATGGGTGGTCGCAGAATGAGTAACTTTGACTTTTTTCTAACGCTGTTTTTCGGGTGGACATTTCACGCGTTTTATGCAGCCATGCGACGAATGAGCCACGAAATAGAGCAAGACAAAATAAAAGCTAACCGAGACAGATACACACGATGAGCGACAGCTACGACGGCGTACCGTTAAAAATAGAATGGGCTAAAGATTTTGACCGTTCATACATGCAAAAACAAATAGAGTTTTACCGATTTTGGGCCGACCACATGGCGGCATGTATTGAAGCCAGCACACCGCAATTATACGAACTAGGACTAGGGCCGTATCATTCGGTAATAGACAGCGGGCAGGCATACCGCGAAAGGCGCGCGGCTAATGAGTTTTGACCTATCCGAATACGTAGACGTTAAACACCGCCTAAACCTTGCGCTACATAAACACCCCGATTTACGCATAGTCGAGGACGCCCCCGAACTAATCACTATTGGCGAACGCGTTTACATTCAATGCGCCGTTACTGTCTTTAGATCCGCAGACGACCTACTACCCGGGCGCGCGTACTGTTGGGAAGTGTGGCCCGGGCGTACACCGTTTACTAAAGAGTCGGAACAGCAAAACGGGGCCACGTCTGCATTGGGGCGCTGTCTCGGTTATATGGGTTTTGGTATTGACACCGGCATAGCGTCGGCTAACGAGGTGCGCACAGCACAAGCGAATAACCACCCGTCTACGAATGAGCGCGCGGCCGTAGGATCTCGAGCAACAGCAGCGCCAGCATCACCACATTTCCCACACGTCAATAGCGACAAACCGCGCGGCCTAGCAACAGACGCACAGTTACGCCTATTAAACACAATGCTAAAAGAGCGCGGGCTACCTATGCCCGATGCTGGCATTACCTTTACCGAAGCTAGCGACGAAATTAGCCGGCTAAAGACAATACCGAAGGCTAAATAATGGCACTACTGGCGTGGTACCTACTGCTAATCTCAATCGGCGTAGCGATACTTCAAGGCGTACGCAAACCGTAAAACCTATAGACGCATGACCTACACCGTTTGCATGGTGACCGGGTAACACACGGCAAGCGTGGGTAGACAAACGCGCCCCATTTCATAGCTAAACAGCACGACCGCATGGCGTGGGTATAAGACGTTTGAGCAATACTAATGGCGTCGTGAACCGCGACAATAAACAAAAGGTCGGGAGTGTGGCTAGGTGGCACCCACACGGGCAGGTATACCCGTACTAGGCTCACTCATAAACTAAACAACCCGATAGGCCCATATGACTACCCGACACGTTAAACAAACCCCACACGATCTAGACGCGTACCGTTCGAGAGCAACCGCAGCGAAGCAAGGGCGGTAGCAATGCCACGCCAACACACAACACAAGACAAAGCGTATGCAGCAGCGCGTAGAGAATTACTAGCCGATAATCCGCTATGTAATTGGGGTTGTGGCCGAATGGCAACCGAAGCCGATCATGTTGTGCCGTACGTACTTGGTGGCTCAAATGACATTTCGAATTTAGTTCCAAGTTGCAAGCCATGTAATGCGTCTCGGGGGGCCACGCTTGGTAACCAGCTGCGTAAAGGCCGACACGAAGCAATAGCAGCAGCACAAGAACAACCACCCAAAGTGGTCAAGCGCAAGCGCACAAACGACGAAAGTTATGTAACTAATAATAATAGCCCCGCAAACCCAAGCCCTGTAACAAGTTTTTTTACGGACGAAAACCTTCCTGCC
>Ga0209298_10001591_pt1 | contig 14654 bp, 10 predicted proteins | sample S_140806_EF_Meta_FD_187325 | JGI IMG/M metagenome (GOLD analysis project Ga0209298, IMG submission 187325) | Freshwater microbial communities from Lake Simoncouche, Canada to study carbon cycling - S_140806_EF_MetaG (SPAdes) (version 2) | ecosystem: Environmental > Aquatic > Freshwater > Lake ...
CAGCTGCTCGGCGATGGTGCCGGTCGCATAGCCGTCGTAGACGACGCGCAGGGCGACGTTGGACGGGGCCAGGTCATCGGCGGTGATCTCTGCAGCAATCCCTGCCTTTTCGAACAGTCGCCACTGAAAGGGGCCCGGGTGGTCGGCCTCATCAAACCCGCTGTTGGTGACGCGGGCATCGAGCGGCGGTCGGCTCAGCCGGCCGCGAATGGTCTGGATAGCCTCGGGTCCGCCCTTGGTCAGCAAGGCAAAGTAGAGGCTCTGCAGCTCCTGATTGGAGAGGGGCGCACGGCCGGCTTCAAGAAGAATCGCGAGGTTGGCGGCGACCTGAAGGCCCCCGGGTGTCTGGTTCAGGCTGGCGAGATAGGCCTGGCGCCACGGGGGGCTGGCGGCGAGCAGCCGGGCGACAACGGGCAGTGACCGCCCGGGGTCTTCGGTTCCGGCGACGGTGAACAGCCGGAAGACTTGGGGCTGGATGTCTTCCCTGCGCCGGACCAGCGTATCGGCATGGGCGAAGGCGGAGGCGTAGTCGCCGCGGCGAAGGCGCCGTTCGACCAGCCAGGCGTGGGCAGGATCGTCCCGCAGGCTCCAGTTCCCGGCCAGTGTAAGGATCTCGTCTGCCGCGTCTTCGCGCCGCAGCCGCGCTTCTGTGAGGCCCAGCACGCGGAGCGCCCGCACATCAAACGGCGACCGGACCAGCGCCTCCCGGCTTAGTGACGCGGCATTGTCGGTGCGCCCGGCCGCCAGTTCCGACTCTGCCGCCCGGCGCAGGGCCAGGGGAGATCCCGGAGCCAGCCGAACCGCAATCTCGACCGGAGCGCGCTGGATCAACGGCTGGATGGCGATCTGCCAGCCGAGCACGACCGCACCAATTGTCAGGCCGTAGAAGGCGATTTCCCCGACACCCGGGCGAGGGCGGGGGGCGATGGACCTGTCGGCCCGCTCCCTCAACCCTGTTTGCCCTTCTTGGCGCCCTTCGCCTCGGGTTCGGCCCCGTACTGGTAGTCGTAGGCGTAATCATAGCCGCCATAGGACGTCGATCGGGTGCTGAATTTGGACAGGACAGCCCCCAAAAGGCGGGCGCGGCCGACCTTGAGGCGACGCAGGGCACCCCGAGCCTGACCCCGGCGCGTACCGCTCGATTCCAGCACGAAAAGAACACTGCCGACCGTCGCTGCCAGCATGGGCGCATCCGCAAAGCCGAGGACCGGCGGACCATCGATGATGACGTGATCGAAATTCTTGCGGGCCTCGGTGAGGAACTGGCTCAGGCGAACGCCGCCCCAAAGTTCCGCCGGGTTCGGCGGGAGCGGGCCGCTTGGAATGAAGAAGAGATGCTCCTGACGCGTCCGCTGAACGGCGGAGGCCAGGTCCGCGGAGCCCGAAAGAAGATTGCTCATGCCGCGATCGTTCTCGACCCCGACAACGCGGTGCATCGACGGATTTCGCAGGTCGCCATCGACCAGCAGCACCCGCTTTCCGACCCGGGCCAGGTTGATGGCCACGGCATAGGCTGTCGTCGACTTGCCCTCCGCGGGCCGAGAGCTGGTGACCAGAAGACTGGGTGGTGCCCCGTTGGGTGTCGAGAACTGCAGGGCCGTTCGCAGGGAGTAGTAGGCTTCAGAGAAGCTGGATCTGATATCCGCCAGGGCTGCCGCCGTGGTCTGGCCCTTGTCGAGCAGGGGCACGATGCCGAGAACCGCGACACCGAGCTTCTTCTCGACATCGTCCGGCGTCGCAATCGTTTCGTCGAGCGCCTCGATGATGAGGGTGGCTAGGACGCCGAGACCCAGACCCAGTATGGCGGCGAGCGCCAGGTTGATCAGCATGTTGGGCTCGGACGGCTTCGACGGCGGATTGGCACTGTCGATGATCGAGATGTTGTTCGCGGTGATGTCGCCCGTGACGCTGACTTCCTTGTAGCGCTGCAGCAGGCTCTCATAGAGGGCGCGGGTGGTGTCCAGCTCGCGCTGGAGGATGTTGTACTGGATGGTGCGGTCGCGCAGGTCGAGGGCGTCGCCGGTCAGACCACCGACCTGGGCCTGAAGCGAGCGCTCCTGGTTGGCGGCAATCTCGTACTGGCTCTGGATCGAGGTGCGGATATTGGCGGCGATAGTCTGGATCTGGCTGTCTGCCTCGTCGATCTGCGCTTTCAGGCGGACCATCTCGGGATAGTCGGGCTGATAGATGCTGAGTTTCTGCTGGTAGTCGGAATCCAGCTGGGCCCGTTGTTCGGTGAGGCGCTGGATCGACGGGTTGGACAGCACTTCCGGGAGGGTCATCAGGGCGGCGCTGCGCGCAGAACGCCACCGTTCTTCGGCAGCGATACGCTGGGCGCGGGCCTCGGCGAGGGAGCCGTTCAGGGCGACCAGGCTGTTGGAGGTCAGCGACTGGGTGGATCCGCTGGCGGTGCCGCCCTCGGAATTGTCACCGACATTGACGATCTGCTGATTGGCGGCATAGGCGACCAGTTGCCGCTCGGCCTCTTCCAGCCGGCCCTTCGTCTGGGCGATACGCTCCTCGAGGAATTGTCTGGCGTAGGAGGAGCTGTCGTATTTGCGGTCCAGGTTGGCCTGGATGAAATTCTCGGCGAAGCCGTTGGTGACGCGCGCAGCCACGACCGGATCGGGGTTGTTGAAGCCGACAATCACCAGTCGCGATCCGCGAACCGGGGTGACGACCAGGCCGTCCTGAACGGCGGCAAGGGCGGCGACGCGGCGGCGTTCGGCCTGGGCAGCGGCGGTGCCGGTGCGAACCGGCGGCTCGACACCCAGCGCCGCCAGTGCTTGGTCGGAGCCGGCGAGGCCCAGACTGGCGATGACGCGCTCGGACAGCGAGCGGCTGCGCAGAAGGCCGTACTGTGTCTGATAGAAGTCCTCGCCCTGAGACATGGACTCGCGCGGGGTGACGTCCTCGGCGGAGAAGACCCGGGCGGCCTCGCGGTCGATCTGCAGCGTGGCCTGGGCCGTGTAGATGGGTGTCATCAACAGGGTCAGCGCCGCGCCGATCGCCACCGAGGCGAGGAAGCAGCCGATGATCAGGATCCTGTGCTTGAGCGCGAGACGCCAGTAGGACGCCAGGTCGAACGCGGGACGGTCTTCGGGCTCTTCGGCCCAATTGGTGTTGTCGTCGTCGAACATTGCTACCTCGCCGACGCTGCCGGGAGCGCGGCCCGGCCGTGAATTGCGTTCGTCAGCGAAGTTGTTGTCGTCAAGCATCATGCCATCCGCTCAAACAATTGCGGCCGAGGGCCGCCTTATCGAAATCTTCCGGGCTGATATCGCAAAGCCCCGCATCGCGCACACGAATTCGCTCCCGTTGCCGCTTTGCCGCGTGTTGTCAGCGCCATCTCCGGTGCGATCGGGCCTTTCTGGGGAGTCAACCTGCCAGCGCCACACCTTTTCAGGCAGAGGCCTGTGCCACAGGGGAGTGCCAATCGAAGGATTTCCATTTTTCTTAGCCAATCCCCGCCGGGCCACCCAGCCGTGAGTTCCCGGAAACCCGAAAAGGTTTCTTCGCCAGGGTCGCGTCAGAACGGACGGAAGATAGCCAGGGCCGGGAGGCTGCTGACGATTCCACGCATGGCCGCACTCATGCGGGAGGTATCCACGACGATGACGTCATCGCCCAGCACGGTCGGATCCGCGGCGCGTCCCTGACGGATGGCCTGAAGATCGAACAGGGCAACGGAACGCTGGCCCGCGATGGTGCGGAACACGGCGACCTTGGTCAGGTCGGCGACCCCGGTCGGCCCCTCGGCCATGGCCACGGCCTGCAGCAGTGAGGTGGAGCCGCGCATCTCAAAGACGCCCGGTTTGGTGACGGCACCATCGACCGTGATCTTCTGGCTGGCGGCTGCGGTCACGGTGACGGTGACCTGGGGGTTGCGCAGATACTGGGCGCTGAGGCGTTCGGCGATCAGGGTCGAAATCTGGCCGGCGGTCTGGCCCGTGGCCCGCACCGCCCCGATCAGCGGCATCTGGATGTCACCCGAAGTGTCGACCACCAACTGGTCGAACGACAGGTCCGGAACCTGGAAGACCCGGACGCTGAGCTTGTCGCCCACGCCGATGGTGTATTCGGCCTGGGGTGCCGCCGGGTTGTTGATCGACTGGAGATCGACCGGCTGGGCGGCCGTCATCGTGGTCATGTCCATTTGCGAACCACCGCAGGCGGAAAGCAGGGAGGCCGTAAGGATCAGAACCAGCGGGAGAGCGCGCACCATGGCGATTGTACCTTGATATTCTCACGGCCTTGAAAAGCCGCTGCAGGGAGCCTGGCCGCGAGGCCTTGCGAAGGATGCCGACCGCCGACGGAAACGTGGCAAGAGCCGCATTTTCCAGCACCGCGCCGGGTCGGGTCAATACCATGTCTTGTCCGGCCCGGGTGCCGAGGCAATGTGACACCGGGTGAGCCGCTTCGGACACCACCGGAGCAGATGTTTCAGGGTCGCGCCCATCGGTGGCAATTGTATGGACATTCACGCCGTTGAGGCGTCTGCGGCTCCTCAAACCCATGCGACCTCGCCTTGGGTGTCCGCCATCGCTGCGGCTGCACCCGTGATCTTCCGGCCTTGATCCACAGGGCCTGCGCCGGACACCGCGGAACCTTTTCGGTCCCCGCTGCTTTGAGCGCGGTCGGATTTGGTTTATCGGTCTGCCGCCATCCGTCGTTGGGTGGTCGGGTCGATACAGTGGGACGTTCGGCCAGATTTCGTCACCCATCCCTTGATGGTGATCTGCCCGTGGTTCGGGCGATCCCTTGGGTGAGGCATAGGTGGATCGGACGGGGTCGTCTTGGGCATTGCGAACGCATTGATCATCCGGGGTTTGAAGGTGTCGGCCCGGGCCGGTATCCGCGTCGTCGCCGTGGTCCTGGCCTATCTGCTGGCCTCGGGTAACTGGCTCACCCCCGCCGCCCTGCTCCAGGCGGCTCAAGCGTCCTGGGCCCCCGCAGTGGCCTTCGCCGGGCTCGGCCTGTTCCTGGATCTGGCGTTCCGCTCGGACAAGGCGCTGTGGCGCTATGTGTCGATCGTCGACGTCGGTTCGATTGTGCGCACCTCCGTCGTCTCCGCCCTGATCTTCCTGGCCGCCGTCTTCTTCCTCGAACGCGGCGTGGCCTTGCCGCGGTCGGCCCTCCTTTTGCTGCCGATCCTCGACATCGGCATGACCCTGGCGCTGGTGCTGCTGCGCCGGATTATCCATGACAAGGAAGCGTTGAAGGCCATCGCGCCTTTCCTGAGCCCCCATGACGACCGGACGCCGCTGATCCTCGTCGGCGGGATGGACCGGGCCGACGCCTTTCTTCGGGAACTTGCCCGCAGTGGTGACGCCTACAGACCTGTCGGCATCGTGACCGATACGCGCGGCGCGACCATGCGGGAACTGCGCGGTGTCAGGGTGCTCTCCGGCACCAAGGCGGCTTTCGATGTGCTTGAAGACCTCATGGATCGCCGCATCGAGGCGGCGCTCGTCTTTCTCGACGACTCGCTGACCCCGGCCGATTTCGGCGCCGACCGACTGGGTCAGCTGCGGACCGGTGGCGTTCAGCTGCTTCGCGTACCCAGCCTCGTCGAGATGGCCAGCAAGGCCGACGAACCGGTCATGCGCAAGTTTGAGCTGGAAGAATTGCTGGCCCGCCCCCCGGTGCGGCTGGAGGACGGCCCGTTGCGGGCCCTGGTCGTCGGCAAGCGCGTGCTTGTTACCGGTGCCGGCGGATCGATCGGCTCTGAGATCTGCCGTCAGGTTGCCAGCCTGGGCTGCGGTCATCTGGTTCTGCTAGACCATTCGGAGTTCGGCCTGTTCAAGATCGATCAGGAAATCGAGCATCTTTGGCCGACCCTGTCCCGCCGGGAATATCTATACGACGTGCGCAACAAGTCGTTGCTGAAAGAGGCGTTCGATGCCGAGCGTCCCGATGTCGTCTTCCATGCTGCGGCCCTCAAACATGTGCCTCTGATGGAGCGACACCCGTGCGAGAGCGTGCTGACCAATGTCGTCGGGACCTGGAATATCGCCGAGGCGGCCAATGCCGCCCGCGTCAAACACATGGTCTTCATCTCGACCGACAAGGCCGTCGATCCACCGAACGTCATGGGGGCCACCAAGCGCCTGGCCGAAGCGGTCGTTCGGGCCCAGCAGAGCGGTGCCGGCGACACCCGGTTCAGCGTCGTGCGGTTCGGCAATGTTCTGGGATCGGCGGGCTCCGTCGTACCGACCTTCCGTGCCCAGATCGAGCGCGGCGGGCCGGTTACCCTGACCCACCCGGACATCGAACGCTACTTCATGACCATCCCCGAGGCTGTGCAGTTGGTGTTGCACGCGACGGCCCATTCGGCGGAGCAGCCGGACGGACCAATGGGGGTCTTCGTGCTCGACATGGGCCAGCCGGTAAAAATCATCGATCTGGCCCGCCAGTTGATCGGTCTGTACGGCAAGGTTCCCGGACGTGACATCCAGATCGAGGTCACGGGCCTGCGGCCGGGCGAGAAGCTGTTCGAGGAACTGGTCGATTCCAGTGAGGTCTCGGCCATGTGCGGCCAGAGCCTGTTGTGCGTTACAGACCGGATCAAGGGCGCACGGATGACCGAGCAGACGGTGCAGAAGCTGGAGCGGGTGGCCCGCTCAGGCGACAATGCCGCTACGCGGGCACTGTTGTTCGAGCTTCTGGCGCGGGTGAGGACCGTCAGTGACGAAACCGAGCGCGGTTCGGCGGCCGTCGTGCCGATAAAGCGCGCGTAACCACGGAGGCCGACGATCGGTCTCAGTGCGAGATGTCGCGCGCGCGCAAAACCCCGCCCAAGGTCATCCAGATCGTCTTCAGATCCATCACGAAGGACCGGTTCCGAAGATACTCGGCGTCCAGTCGGACTTTGTCGGGAATCGGGAGTTCGTCGCGACCATTGACCTGGGCCCAGCCGGTCAGGCCGGGGCGCAGGCGATGCACCCCCTGTTCCGTGCGCAGGGCGATCAGGTCATCCTGATTGAACAGCGCCGGGCGCGGACCGACGATCGACATGTCTCCGACCAGGATACTCCAGAGCTGGGGCAGCTCATCGAGGCTGCTCTTGCGCAGAAAGCCACCGATGGGGGTGAGCCACACTGTGGTGTCGGTCAGCAGATGTGTGGCCACGGCGGGGGTCTCTATCCGCATCGAACGGAATTTCGGCATCCGGAAGAGGACATTGTCGCGCCCGACCCGATCCGACCAGTAGATGGCCGGACCTCGGGATGTCGCGCGGACGGCGACGGCTACGACCGCCATCGGCACCGCGAAGACGGCAAGGGCACCGGCGGCCATGACGAGATCGAAGGCGCGCTTGATCAAGTCCGCGGCCCCGTCAGGATGGTGCGCATCACCTCCACGACCCGTGCGATCTCAGCCCCGGTCATGTTCGAGCCGGAGGGCATACACAGGCCCCGGTCGAAGATCTGGTCGGACACCGGGGTGTTGCCGTGAGCGAAATGGCGACAGTGGGCAAAGACCGGCTGAAGGTGCATGGGCTTCCAGACCGGGCGGGCCTCAATCATCTCTTCCGAGAGGCGGCGGATGATCTCGGAGGCGGTGATTCCGGCTATGGCCGGATCGATTGTGGCCGCCGAGAGCCAGCGGTTGGAATAGCTCCACTCCGGCTCGGGCATCCAGTCGACCCCGGAGATGCCGGCCAGACCGTCGGCATAGGCTTGGAACACCGCCCGTCGCGCCTCGACCCTGTCGCCGAGTACCTGCAGCTGGCCCCGGCCGACACCCGCCAGAATGTTGGACATGCGATAGTTGAAGCCGATCTGGCTATGCTGGTAGTGCGGGGCCGGATCGCGCGCCTGAGTCGCCAGAAAGCGCGCCTGTTTGATCAGGTCTTCGTCATCCGAGATCAGCATGCCGCCGCCGGAGGTGGTGATGATCTTGTTGCCGTTGAAAGAATAGACGCCCATCAGGCCGAAAATGCCCGACGGCCTGCCCTTGTATTTCGCGCCCAGACTCTCGGCGGCGTCCTCGATGATCGGCACACCATGCCAGTTACAGATCTCGAGGATCGGGTCCATGTCGGCGCTCTGGCCATACAGGTTGACCACGATGACCGCTTTTGGAAGCCAGCCCTCGGCGAGCGCAGCATCGAAGGCACGCTCCAGCGCTATGGGCGACATGTTCCAGCTGTCGGGTTTGCTGTCGATAAAGACCGGCTCGCCGCCCTCGTAGACGATGGGATTGGCCGATGCTGCGAAGGTCAGGGTCGAGCAGAATACCCGGTCGCCCGGCCTTACCCCGAGCATCCGCACCGCCAGATGGATGGCGGCGGTGCCGGAAGAGACAGCTGCGGCGTGCTTCGCTCCGACCAGCGCGGCGAGTTCGCTTTCGAAGGCGTCGACGTTTGGGCCGAGGGGGGCGATCCAGTTGGTCCGGAACGCCTCTTCCACATAGTGCAATTCGGCTTCGCCCATATGGGGGGTCGACAGCAGGATCGGGGCGCCGATCTCGCGGCGGTTCAAGACCCGAACCACGCGCCCGTCGCCGTCGATCAACGGCAGGTGATTGATCTCGTGCTGGTCCAACAAGGCCAGGGCGGCCTTGCGGCTGACCTCTTCCGGTGCGGTCACGGAAGCGAGATCGGGCAGGGCCTCCAGCGTGCCGCCCATTTCTGCACCGTCCAGCAGCAGCCGGCGTAAGTCGCCATCTGTGACAGTGCGCTGGAACCGGCCCTCATCGTCCAGCAGCAAGAGCATCTGCATGCCGGAGGCGTTGATGGTGGCCATGGCGTCACGGATGGTCGCGGAGCGCCGGGCACTGAAGGTCTCAACGTCAATCATTCAAGGGACTTTCGGGGCGGCCGGGATGCCGGTCCAGGTCTGGTTGGAGGCGATATCGCGGGTCACGACCGCCCCGGCACCGACGGTCACATCGTCGCCGATCGAAAGGCCGGGCAGCACCACGGCACCGGCCCCGATCAGGCAACGCGCGCCGATCCGCACGCCGCCGCCAACGCTGCAGTTGGGGGCCAGATGGACGAAGGCCCCGATTTCGCCGTCGTGGTCGACGACGGTCCCATGGTTGACGATGACGCCTCTGCCGATGCGGACACCGGGGCCGACCACCGCGAGGGCCGCGACCAGGCTGCCGTCGTCGATATCGGAGAAGCGGGAGATACGGGCTGCCGGGTGGATCACCGTCAAGGCGGTCCCTCCGACAGCCTCGACTTCGATCTGCAGGCGCTGACGAACGGCGACGGCCCCGATGGCGATGTGGAACGGCTGGCCGGACAGGACCGGGGCGATTTCGGGCGTTTCGATCGGGGCACCGAGCAGGTCACGGCCGGCCAGGTCGGCCCGGCCGTCGCGAATGCGGATGTCGGCCAGGGCAACCCCGCTCTCAAGCAGGGCATCCAGCACGACCTTGCAATGCCCTCCGGCACCGACCAGATGAATCATCTCAGTACCCGTTGACCTTCATCAGCAGGGCCGCGTCCAGCGGCACGGTGGCCAGCAAGGCGGCGATCCGCGCGGCCGTCCGACCGTCGCCATAAATATTCTGCGCCGGATATCGCCCCCTGGCCAGCAGGCGCATGAGACCGTCCGTGAGGGCTTGGGGCGTGGCCGGAACATCGACGACATTGGCGTTTCGCTCGCGTAGATTCTGACGCGGTCCGACGTTCAGCACCGGCGTGCCGAAGCTGGCCGCCTCGATAATCCCCGCGCTGGAGTTGCCGACCATGATGTCCGCCCGAGCCATGGCGGCGATGAAGTCAGGACGGCCGAGGTGGGTGCGGACCGTCAGTGAGCTTGTCGGGCAGGCTTCGGCAAAGGCCGCCCGGACCCCGTCGCTGCCGGCGTCGGCGTTTGGCAGCAGAGCCAAAACCTGAACCCCGGCACCGTTTACGGCATGGAGGATGCGGCGGGTGTCGTCGGCCGCCGTCGCGGCCTCCTGCAGCACCGGATGGTAGACCATCAGGGCGAAGGGCCGGTCAGGGTCGAGTCCGTGGGCGCGGGCAACCTCGGCCCGGTCTGGCAGGACGAGGTCTGCCAGGCCATCGAGGCCCGGCGCGCCGGTGACATGGACGGCGTCCGGGCGCTCGCCCATTCGGACCAGCCGCTCGCGGGCATCCACGGTGGCGACGAAATGCAGGTGGCTCAGCTTTGAGATGGCGTGCCGTACCGGTTCGTCGACGGTGCCGGAGCGTTCGCCGCCATGGATGTGCGCCACCGGAATGTTCAGGTGGATGGCGGCCAGTGCCCCGGCCAGCATCTCGCCCCGGTCACCCAGCAGCAGGACGAGGTCAGGGCGTTCGGCCTCGAGGGCGTCGACGAAGGCCCCCAGCATGAGGGCGATACTGCGCGCCATGGTCGCCCCGTTCGCCGGCTCCAGCGGTACCGGAACACGGGTGGCGATGCGCAGGCCGGCGGACTCGATCTCGTCGACGGTGTGGCCGAAGGCGGGCGACAGATGCATGCCGGTGGCGATCACCGACAGGTCGAGATCCGCATGGTCGCGGACGGCCAGCAGTGTCGACCGCAACAAACCGAAGTCAGCCCGGGTGCCACTGATGTAACAGACCCGCCGCATGGTCAGCCTGTCGCCCCGTCGGACAAGAGGTTCCAGCCGAGTGGCTGGCCGGCCTCAACATCGGCCTTGAGGACGCGGCCCGGCAGGGAGTCGAAAAAGCGGGGCGCGATGCCCGAGGCGGGGCGGAGCAGGATCAGGTCGGCGGCGGTCAGGACATGGCCCGCGACCATGGCATGGCGGGCCATGACCGAGCGGCGCGCGACTGCCCGGACCGGGAGCTCGGCTTCCGTCGGGGCCTTGATCGCGGAACCGAGGGCGGCCTCGACCTCGCGGATCTGGCGCACCAGATCGGTCAGTTGCGGGACGGTCAGGGAGGCGCGATGGTCGGGGCCGGGCAGGGTCGCGTCGAGGGTGAAATGCTTCTCGATCACCGTGGCCCCGAGGGCGACCGCGGCGGTCGAGACCGCCAGGCCCAAGGTATGGTCTGAATAGCCGATCGGCAGACCGGTGACCTCGCCGATGGTCCGCATGGCGCGCAGGTTCACGTCGGACGGGGCAGCCGGATAGTTCGAGGTGCAGTGCAGTACGGTAACAAGCTGATCCATCGGCGTGGTCAGACCCTGATCCGCGCGGGTTGCGGCGATCACGGCGACCGCGTCGGTGATCTCATCCATGGTCGCCATGCCGGTCGAGACAATCAGTGGGCGGTCCAGCGCTGCAAGGTGGCGCAGGAAGGGATGGTTGACGATCTCGCCGGAGGGCACCTTGATCCTCGCCATTCCCGCTCCGACAAGAAAGTCGGCGGCCTCTTCGTCGAACGGCGTGGACATGAATTCCACGCCCACCTCGGCGCAGCGGGTGATCAGACGGTGGTGCAGGTCTTCCGACATCTCCAGCGCCTTCAGCATGCCATGCTGGTCACCGTCGCCGGTTTCGCGCTTCTGGTAGTCGGCCTTCTCGGCTCCCGGCGCAGCCAGCTTGTCGGCCGAAAAGGTCTGGAATTTGACGGCATCGGCGCCGGCCGACCTCGCCGCATCGACCATGGCCAGCGCACGATTCGCATCGCCGTTATGGTTCACGCCCGCTTCGGCGATGATGAAGACGCTCATACCACCCTCCTTCCGCCCCGGACAGGAGGCAGGCACGCGATGGCCCATCTCTAGCCGATCGATTGTGCCGACAATAGCCGCGGATACGACCGGACGGGAAAATCAGGGTGCCCAGTCCAGCGTCTGCCGGGTGTGGGCGATATCCACTTCCAGATCGCCCAGGAGTTGGGAGGCCATCGCGCCCCTGCCGGCCAGCTTCAGCGGCAGGGCCAGCAGGGCCGGCGGCACCGGCAGGAGGGTCAGGGACCGGCCCTGGTCCGCCGCCATCCGTTGCAGCAGGGTGCGGGTTGAAATCGCCGAACCGTCGCTGACCAGGAAGGTCTGGTTCGCCGCCGCCGGATGGTCGAGGACGGCCTCGATCAGGCGGCATAGGGTATCGCGTGACACCAGATCCCGCCGGTTGCCCTTGATCAGACCGAAGGGCAGCGGCAGGCCGCGGGCGATAAACCGGTTCAACGTCGCCAGATTGCCCTTGGGGTCCGGACCGATGATCAGGGGGGGGCGGATGACCACAACCTCCAGCCCGGTTTTGGCGGCGACCGTCGCCAGGCCCAGTTCGGCCTCGTGCTTGGAGATTGCATAGGGCGAGTGGGGCCGGGGCACGTCGTCGTGACGGAACGGCCGCCCTCGCGTCTCCGCTCCGTTGACCCCGATGCTGGAGATGAAAACGAAGCGGCGCACGCCCGCGGCGGCCGCCTGTCGCGCCAGACTAAGGCTTGCGGCGGTATTTACCGCCCGGAACCGGGCAAGCGGGTCGGCTGAGGTCTCCTTAAGCACATGTGCGCGGGCGGCGCAGTGGACCACGGTGCCGATGCCGACGAGGGCGGCGGACCAGTCTGTGTCGGCGGAGAGATTGCCTAATGCAATTGCATCGACGCCGGGGGACGCCTCATCGGGCAGTCGGCGGGAGGCGGCGCAAACGTTGCGCCCGCCCGCTACTAGATGCGCCGCTACCGCGCGGCCTAGGAAGCCGGTCGCGCCGGTGACGAGGATCCGATCAGCGTGCATCAGTGGCCCGCTTAGTGGGTTGCCTGATATCTAAGCGCCTGCTCGGACGAGAAAAACATGCGCTCTTTGCGAAGCTCGGAGTCGATGGGGACGAAGACCAAATCAATTTGCGCCATTGCGTTGTCCAGAGCCCGATAGTGGCCCTCAAGTGTTTCGTAGCAGGCGAAGCCAAGTTGGTTCATGCGAACGACGATCTCGTTGAACTCCGGTGCATTCTTCCTGAACTGGTGGAAGGAGCATTCAAGAATTATCACATCAATCTGGTCGAGCAGGCCCGATGCTCCGTCGATCACCAGCAATTCGCTGCCTTGGGTGTCGACCTTGAGAAGCGCTGGCCGTGCCAGCGGGCCGGGTATCAAAGTGTCCAAACGACGGAGCGGAACGGTGACCGTTTCGCCGTCCATTTCTGCACCTTCCCATTGATCAAAAGCCGATGATCCGGAGACATCCGAGTGAACGTTGAAGCTGACGACGCCGTCTTCTGCGCCTGCCGCGACATTGAAAGTTTTGGCACCTAGCTCTTCCTCATATTTCTTGAGAATGGGCGCACACTTCGGGACAGGCTCAATGAGATAGAAATTTGTCCCACTATTTTTGAGCCCATCGTAGAGTCCAGGGGTACCAAAGGCCACCCCAACGTCAATCAAGGTCCGGAACTCAGTTCCCGCCGTCTTTAGGTGCGCTATGAATGCTGAAAAGTCACGGTTCGGAGTGCTGGCCGGGACCAGCTTTAGTGAAACGATTTTCAATATTGCGTTTATTGGCGGCAGCACTCGCGACCGTATAAACTCTTTCAGTCTCACTTAACAACCCCAGAATTTTTCAGAAAAATCAGCTGAATTTATTCAATAGTCTACAATAAATCGTCGTGGAGAGCAAACGAAACGACGCCCGTATGTGTTATAAAGTTGCACCTAACTCGAACGTGCAAGCCTCAATCTTGTGCGCGCTGCCATAAATGCTACCACCAGCCAGATGTGGGTGATCAAGCCGTTCGAAAAGCCGACTGGCGTGTTGATGAGGCTGAAGAAGATGCCGACGGTTACAAAAGGCACCGTCATCAGCCACCGCGGATCGCGGCCCTGCCGGACCATGCCGTAGGCCTTCCCTGCAAGCCAGCCCCAGATCAGGCAGGGGATGAGACCGAAGAATTTCAGGTCCACGAAGAGGGAGCCGAAGGCGGATGGCAGGAAGCCGTAAACGTTTAAATGCAGCAGTTCGGCATAACCATTGCCGATGAACTCGCTGTTTAGCCGGCGCAACAGGGCGGCCACGAGGTCGACACCATAAGCCCCGAAAAGCATCGAGCCCTCATAGTCGCTGAAGATGGCGTTGGACATCACCAGCCCCTGAACGAGGTACCAAGCAAAGATAAAGATCATATAGGTGCCGTCGGTGCCGAAGAGGCCGAAAAGCACGCCGGACAGAAAACCATTAAAGCTTACGCCCCAACGGAGTTCGGCCACGCCGAACATGGCATCGAGTCCGCCGGCGATGTCGGCCCTGGTCGAAAACACCTGAACGAAATAGATACCCATCACGGCTCCGAGCAGGCCGATGCCAGCCTTCGCTGGTCCGCTCAGTTTGAAGGGTTTACTGCGGGCCCTGCCCGCCATGACAGCAGTGCGGGCCCGCGCCGGCATCGGCTGTTTCCGGAACAACTGTTTGCGCAGGGCGAAGCCATAGATCAGCATGACGAGGGCGTAAAAGAGCGGGGCCCGGCCGCCCATGGCCAGGGAGCTCAGGACCACCGGTGCCAGGCCGAAGGCCGCGATGCGCCACATAAGGGGGCGGGCCCGATAGGCGACCTCGCGCACGATGTATACATAGCCGGCCGGATAGGTGAGGAAGGCGACTTGGAACCAGATGGTGCTTTCAGACCGATCGCCCGCCAGCAGGGCACCTGCCCGGTCTGACCGCACTTGATAGGCGTCGGCGAGGTCGAACAGGTTGCGCCCCTGAATGTCCAGAACCGACGCCAGGATAGCGACCACGCCAGCGATCATAAGTACACGGTCGGTCAGCTGAAAATCGACCCAAAGA
>Ga0209298_10001592_pt1 | contig 14654 bp, 14 predicted proteins | sample S_140806_EF_Meta_FD_187325 | JGI IMG/M metagenome (GOLD analysis project Ga0209298, IMG submission 187325) | Freshwater microbial communities from Lake Simoncouche, Canada to study carbon cycling - S_140806_EF_MetaG (SPAdes) (version 2) | ecosystem: Environmental > Aquatic > Freshwater > Lake ...
ACGTAGAGTTCCTGCTCAACTTGAGGCCAGTCTGTTGGAACATAATACTTGTCTTCCTTGAGTTCCTTGTATCTAGCAGATTCTGCGTTGATAGAAACGCCAATACGATGTTTCAAGAGATGCACATGTGAAGCTATGTCTGTTGTTACAAGGAAGCTAATTGAGCTTTTTTCGAAAGGCGTTTCATGTCCATTCTCAGCAAGCATCTTGAGAAGATTAGGAATTCTGTTCTTCTTGTCTTCTGTAAGCTCACGTGACGTAGAAGTCCATGCTGAAAGTGCATGCGACTCATCTGATCCATAGATCCCGATTAACTCTACCTTGTTAGGTTGTGACGGCATGACCGTATATTAAACCACACCGTCATCATTGGATATAGTCAAAAACCCTTGAGAATTTTATCAAACTTACCAGGCATCTTTTCTGATAACATTTTGATTACTTCAATGGCTTGCATGTAAGGAAGTCCACTCACCATTGATACTAAAACCTCATTAGCAAGAACAGGATCGCCGTTTAATTGATTATCAATTAAACTTAGGTCTGGGTCCATTCCTTCGTTTATGACCTTTTGAACTTCTTCAGCAATGATCTTCTTTAGTTGTGATGGGGTTATCTTCATATTTCTTCTCCAAACTATGATTATATATCGAGACGACGAGAATAAATATGTCGCGTAAGACGTATGAACAAATTAGGCAACGTCATTGTGGTATTATCGTGTGCTTTCATCGGATCATGCTTTACAACATCACCAGATAAAGTACATGCAGACAAGACGTTCGAACAATGCGTTACGGCAGATGAAAGTCCAACGACAGACGACTGCACAAGACTAAAATGTTGGGATTTTTGGGTGAAGAACTATTACAAAGATTCGCAAAAAAATAAAACTGTTCAACTTCGCGCGATTGAAAGAGTCTATGATCTATCTTATAGGTGTCACGAAGAAATGTGATCAAACATTATAGACAAAATTCATCATATGCTTCTCTATAACTTCTTTGAGCTCTTTTTCCATACCTTCTAACGCAGAATTTGCACGACCTAGTAACTCCCGTTGAGTACGAGGATCAGCTGCTTTTTGTTGAACATACTTCACAAGATGTCGTTTCATCTCTTCTGCGCAATTTGAAGCAGCGTTGGAAGTGACAAAATCCGGGATTCCCCGAGCATATTCTTCACGAACTAATTTACGCAGTTGACCTACAGTCAACTTTGAAATTACTTGTTGTTCGGGTTTTTTCATTGCTGCCTTAAATTAACATTTTCAATTATTAATGAAGACATTTCTTGTTTAATAATATTTCGATTTTTTTGTTGTTGAAGCTTTGTTAATTTCATTATGATACTCCGATGGATAATTATTCAGCGCAAATTAAATATTCAACATTTACTCCACGAACAATTTACGCAAGTAACACATCCTTCTTTATAAACAAGACCATCTACTCCGCAAGATCCGCAAGTCTTATCAGATTGTGATTTTGTTCCATCTGGAATGTAGGACTTCAATACTCTAGCGATTGCTTTAGAAAATGATTGCAATCCGCTGTGCTTGTCTTTTTGAAGCTGTTCAACCATGTATTGTACTGGTACACCATGACGTAATGCCAGTGACAAAGTTCTTGTCATTGACCCATGATTCGGATTTGAAAACAACTCTACGACGTCCTTGAATAACAGTTGATCATCATCTCCAATTGGAATCTGAAGATTATAGGTTGCTACCCCATCCTTCTTACCATTCTTGATCAATGTACCTGTCTTGGCCTTCTTTGGAACCTCTACGTGATGTGATAAACCGCAGAAGATCTCGTATGGCATTCCTTCAAGCTTACCAACCAACACCAGGTAGCTCTCGTTTTCACCAGATGACCTCACGTTAATTCGATGAATATCGCAGGTTAATTCCTTGGGTCGCTTTGGCGCGTGACTTTCTACCATGGCCTCAGGTTGACCATCAATGTCTACCTTCTTCTCTTCGGGCTTGGTCTCGGCCACAAGAACACCGGTACGGCAACCATCACGGTAGATAGTGACACCCTTGCATCCAGTCTCCCAACCCTTCATGTAGATATCCTTGACAACATCTACAGAGGTTGAGTTAGGAATGTTTGTTGTGTTGGAGATAGAATGGCAGATCCACTTTTGCGCAGCGGCCTGGAGATCTACCTTGGCAACCCAATCAATCTCGTTGGCGGTTCCACCGTGGTATGGAGATTCAGCAACGTTCTCCTCGGTCTTGTGATTGACCTCCATCCACTTCTTGAATGCATGGTGGTAGACCATGAACTCCTGCCATTTATCACCGAGCGGATCCACGAAGTCGACCTTTACATTTGGATCATCACCGTTGACCTTCTTACGACGTTTGTAGAACAACATGAATGCCGGTTCGATACCGGATGTGGTCTGGGTAAGAACCGAGACTGATCCGGCAGGGGCTGTTGTCGTAAGAGCAATGTTTCTACGACCGAACTTCTTGTAATCAGCTGCCAGTTCTGGATTTGCTTCTAGGATCTGCTTGATGAAGGGATGGTTTCCTTCGAGCTTGTGCGAGAAGACCGGGAATGAACCACGTTCCTCGGCCATCTTGATTGTTGACTTGTAGGCAGATAGGGCCAAGGCCTTGTAAAGAGACTCAGTCATCTCAATGGATTTCTTAGAACCATAGACGAATCCCATAGCTGCAAGGGCATCCCCAAGAGCTGTGATGCCTAGACCTGTACGACGGCCACCTAGCGCGGCAGACTTAATTTTGTTCCAGAGGTCTAACTCTGGTCTCTTGACGTCATCTGGCTCTGGATCATTCTGGATCTTTGCAATGATCTTGTCTACGGCCTCTATCTCAAGATCAATGAGGTCATCCATGAGCCGTTGGGCCTTGACCACTGTGTCCTTCAATCTTTCATTGTCGTATGCGGCGGCAGACGTGAAAGGATTCTTTACGAACTTGTAGAGATTGACAAGAAGAAGGCGGCAGCTGTCATATGGAGAGAGCACAATTTCTCCGCAAGGATTGGTAGAAGTTGAACCATATCCAACACTTGCGTATGCTTCCGTTGGTGTACGCTTCTTGACCGTGTCCCAAAAGAGAAGGCCTGGCTCTGCTGAGGCCCATGCTGCCTCGATGATCTCGTGCCAAAGTTGCTTAGCATCAACATGTTCTTCCACGGTGTGCTTCGCGTCCTTCTCGACCGGGAACCGAAGGTGTACCTTGTCACCATCCTTCACAGCCTGCATGAACTCATCAGTGAGTCTGATGGAGATGTTTGCGCCAGTAACCTTCTTGAGGTCACGTTTGATGTTAATAAATGTTCGGATTTCAGGATGGTGAACATCAATCGTCAACATCAAAGCGCCGCGGCGGCCACCCTGGGCAACCTCGCGGCAGGTATTGGAGAACCTCTCCATGAAAACACCAATACCATCTGTGGTACGAGCGGCGTTGGCTGTGACAATGCCCTTGGGACGGATAGTGGAGATATCGAATCCAACCCCACCACGGCGCTTCATGATCTGAGCCTGTTCCTGGTCTGCCTTAAGGATACCTGCGTAGGAATCGTACGGAGACTGGATGACGAAGCAATTTGAAAGAGACTGGTACTGGAAATCATTTCCAATAGCTGACATTGGAGACCCTTGTGGAACTACTGCACCAAAGCCGCGAGATTCTCTTGCTAGTTCTTCAATGGACATTGTCTCAATTTTTGAGGCATCGATATGATCGACATCCGCAAGAAGACAGAAGATCTCTTTTTCTGTCATTGGATTTGGATGCTTCGCTTCGATCCTAGCAAATTCATGAGCCAATCGACGATGCATGTCGGAAGGAGTTAATTCCAGCAGGTCACCCTTTGGAGTCCTAAGAGCATATTTTGAAACAAATACAGAAGCCGCAAGTTCATCACCATTAAAATAGTTGAGGGACGCTGCGTATGCTTCATCTCGCGTGTGTGATTTCATTTTTATCTCCAGAAGATTAGATAACTATAACTCAATGTCCAACGGCTGATACTACCTTCGTATCATTGTTTGTATGTTCTTTCTGACCATTGGAAAATTCATTTCTTAATTCTTTCCACTTAGCTCTTAAAGCTTTCTTTTGTGCTTCATCATCAGATACCGTGACGGATTCAGGTGAATCTGCTGCACCAACAATTTCAAATTGACTTCTTGCAGTATTGATCTTAGCTGGAAATACGAGACCATCTCTGCCTGCACGATTCTTTGCAACATACAACCTACCCCATCCAGATGCTTTCTCATGCGACCTTCTAGATACAGAGATGATGAAGTCGCAGATCATTGCCTTACCGTATGCTTCTGACATGTTTGTCATGTCAATAATTTCTGCATTTGCACCTTCCTTGTTGGATTGTGATGCAGTCCAAACAGGAATACCATATTCCATCGCAAATCCTCTAAGCTCTTCATATACGAGCTTTAATTCATGACGTAGAGAATCAAACTGTCGAGTCGATCTCATAATGTCTGCATAATCGATGATGATGATGTCTGGTTTAAATCCTTTGAGATCCAATCGTTCTACGTGAGCTCGTATAGTGAAGATGGACGCTGTGTTTGTAGGATATTCCTTGATGAAAAGCCGACCAAGACGTTTGTTGTCGTCATAGAATTTTTTGACCTCATCCTTACGATCCATCACCTCATTTGAATCTATGTCACAAAGATTAGAATCATAACGAATGCCCACTGCTGTTTCAGACAACTCAAAGGTGTAATGGAGAACATTCTTGCCGTTCCTCAATGCGTTGGCACCAATCATTGTAAGGAAGTGAGATTTACCTGAACCTGATCCACCAACTACGCATAGTAATTCGCCTTTGCCAGATCCTCCATTCAACAGCTCTTTCTTGTCCAATTCTGGAATGCCTGTTGGAATAGTATCTCTTTTTAGATGAGTAAACCGTGCGTCCATCTCATTAAAAAAGTCATGACCTACGGATGGTGCAGTTCCAACTTGGACGGCCTTCTTAATTGACTCTACAATAGATTCATATTTATCGGCCTGCATTTGATCAACTGCATTCTCAAGAGCAGCCTTAAGAGCTTGCTTTCGACAAAAATCGAGAGATTTTTCGCGAACAAATTGCAAATCTCCAGCATCTGGATTTGCCTTCATACGCTGAAGATATTCAATAATCTGATCTCGCAGAATTGTGTCAGTTCCGACCTTCAGGTCTTCTCTAATGATCGTTACAAGAAGTTGTAACGTTGGAAATACTTTGTATTTTTTAGAATAAGAAAAATATCTGTCGGCAAGAAACTGTAGATACTTGAGTTCAAAGTATGAAGAATCAAACACTTCCGTCATTTGTTCTGCAAATTTCCAATCAATCAACAATGCCTGCATGATTTTTTCTTGGAATGATTTACCATAGGTACCGAATGTTACCTTGGATGTTGTTTTATTTTCGTAATCAGACATTTCAATCTCCGGTGTGATGAGTTGCAGTCACACATTTTAGATCGTAAAAGAATCCCTCGATATCAAAGCCTTCAATTCCTTCTTTGATTAACACTCGAATTAACCCCATCCTATCTGTCTTTGGTTCAAATGTATCGACGACATATCTCACTTTTGAAACTTGATCCCCAGACAACATACTACCATCAAGATGTACCAATCTCCAATTCCTTTTGACGTCTTCAACACTGTCCATAATGCGACGATAAATAATGGACTCGTCAACATGCGATTGACAATAATCAATGACATCTTGCAGAATCACCATCTGGTCGCCACCTAGGATTGGAATCTTTGCTGCAACTTTTTTAAAACCGACGCCCTTTACTCCAGGAACGTTATCTCCTGAATCTCCGCATATCGCCTTGGCAATTGCGAAGTTGTGGGTACGAATCCTAAACTCATCAAAGATATCTTCTGCAGTCACTATCTTCTTCTTATGAAGACTATAGATTCTTGTCTTATCGTTGAGGAGTTGATACATGTCTTTATCAGAAGACACTATGATCTTATCTTGGTTCCTAAAAGGACCATTGCAGAGATGAGCAACAGTATCATCACCCTCACAATCAGAGACATATACCTGGCATACTGGAACAAACTTTAACATCCCAAGAAGGGATATTAGCTGATGCTTCTTATTTTCTTCAGAGTCAGGAATGTCGTCACCATAGAATCGATTTAATTTCTCGGCTTTGCGACCAAGCTTATATTCTGAGTATATTCTTCTACGACGTTGGGATCCGCCACCTTCCCAGACGACATAAATTCCAGACGGCTGAATCTCTCTTGTGATTCGTTGCATAGACTTAAGGAATCCAATACAACCACCCATCTGCTCACCATTTTTGTTCATGGTGGGATAAGCGGCCCAACTCCTTAAAAAGAGATTACTGCCGTCGATTATGAGTATCGGATGTTCTTGACTCAATGTTGTACCTTAAACGCCAGTGCTACCAAGTCCGCCTTCGCCTCGATCCGTCTCTGATACTGTTTTTGCCTTCTGGAAGATCGCTTGAAAAATCGGGAAAAACATTAGCTGTGCAATCCTATCACCTTTTTTAACAATAAAATCTTCCCGGCCTGAGTTATACAGGATCACCTTTACCTCCCCGCGGTAATCATTATCAACGAGCCCGGGAGCATTTAATACCTGAATTCCACTCTTTGCTGCAAGTCCAGATCTGGAACAAACCTGTGCTGCAAATCCAGGTGGAATTTCCATCTTCAATCCCGTACCAACAACCAATCGAGATCCAGAAGGAATTACGACGTTGTCTGTTGACATGAGATCACACCCTGCAGAACCTGATGTTTGGTACGCAGGAATCAAAGAATCATCATCAGTGATTACTTTGATCCAAATTGGATTTGTTGGCCGCTCAGTCATCTGAACCTCCGTCATCAGTAACGTTATCGTCTGTTTCGTTTGGATCAGCAGCTGGTCCCACCACCAGAGTTAGAGCAGCATCTACTGCTTCCATCAACCAAGGACCGTGTTTATCATCCCTAAGAAGTGAACCAAACTCTGACTTATAGAATTTCTTTTCTACGATAACCTCTCCAGTCTTGTCATCGACAACGCTAAGTTCCTTCCACGCTCCTTCTCCAGAAACGTTGATAGTCTTTCCTTTACGCTTGACAGGACCGTTTTCCTTGCAGTGAGATCGAACTTCGTCAAAAATATATTCATCCTCAACGATACCCTTTCCAAAGATAATGTCAAACTCGCACTTGCGGAACGGAGCGGCGACTTTATTCTTTTTGATCGTAACTGTTGTGTGGATACCAATTGGATTACCGTTCTTGTCTTTTACTTGGCTTCCAGATCCAAGACGGATTCTTACTGAAGAATGGAACGGAATAGCTTTTCCACCAGGAGTTGTCGTAGGATCACCATGCATGACGCCGATGGCATCTCTAATCTGATTAATACAAAGAAGTGTGACATTGTTCTGTCCAATTACACCAGTGATCTTACGCATTCCCTTCGAAATTGCGCGGGCTTGAAGTCCGATAGAGTTTTGCTCGTATTCGCCGTCCAATTCAGCCTTTGGAGAAGTTGCGGCAATCGAATCCCAGACAACAAGGATGGGAATGTTCTTATCAAGAATCTGCTTTGCCTTTGTGATCGTCGACTCAATGATCGAGAACACTTCCTCAGTGCAGTGAGAGTCACAATAGACAAATCGTTTACGAACATCAATACCCATGTCAGCCAACTTCTGAACGGGCACTGAGTTTTCAGTATCAATGTATACGACTAGACCGCCTTGCTTCTGTATAATCGCCGCGGCGTGGTAAGCCAAATGTGACTTACCAGAAGATGGTAAGCCAGCAATTTCAATGATGCGACCTTCTGGGTATCCACCACCGAGCGCATTCTTAATCGCATAATTTATTTGAATTGATCCAGTATCGATCCAACGCTTTACCACTGTGGGAGCGTCCATCTCTGAGAGATTGTACGCGATTCGCGTGCCAAACTCCTTGTTAATGTCCCTGATCAACTCTGCCGCAAAATCAACTTCGCTTTTTTTTGAAACAGTCGTTTCTTCTTTACTCTTTGCCATATGTTCTGTTATTATCTACTTAAATGCACAGATAGTACAAACGCCGGAAACCTAATTGATTTCCGGCGTTTGCAAGATGTCAACGCAAAATCACTCGTCGCCCATCAAATCGGCAAACGCGTCATCAAGAGATTGCTTCTTGACGGGTGCATCATCCTCGGTCTTTTTCTTTTTTGACTTTTCTGGGGTTGAAGCCTTGACCTCTGCAACAAGATCATCAAGAGCATCAGTCGTTGCTGGGCCTCTAGTCGTAGAAGCTGTGGACAAATCTTCTGAAGTGCCACCGTTCAACCAGTTGTTAAGAACCATCTCGATCTCTTGAGTCGACTTGAGTCGATACATGTCATCAAGGTTTGGGATCGAATTGAGCCATGACTCAACCTGTTTTGAATCATCATGCAGCTTTGTTGGTCGACGAGCCGGATCTACCATCGTATCCATGAATGCTTTACCAGGAGCTTGACTCAAAGTCACCTTGAGATCAAACCCTTCTGTTGGAGAAAGGATGTCACCGACCTCCTCATCAAGGAAAAAGCTAAGCATTCGTTGATAGACAATCTTTCCAAAAGACCAAACCATTACACCTCTATCTTCTTGACCACGAACAACCACTGGTGCATAACACCTCATCTTTGGTTGTAACTTCTTTGCCAAGACACGATCATCTGGCTTACCGCTGCTGTACAGCTTACGAATCAAATCATTAATTGGATCTGGTTTACCAAACTGGTTTGGTGTCAAGATTCCTGCATTATCACCGATGTAATAAAACCAACGCTCTGCAAATGGTTGCCCATCTGGTGAATTCTTCCATGGAAGACACCTAATCTTATGCTCGCCTACCGGTGGCTTCCACAGCTGCACCGATGACCGCTTGCTAGTTCCGTTGAGTTCTGCAACACGCTTACGAATCGCTTCTAGATCAATTGCCATAATATTTTCCTATTTCCTATTCCATTTTCCGTTAAAAACAGAGAACAACTTTAACCACCTACAGCATGTAGGCAGGTTAAGACATTATTCTCTAGTACATCTCGTGTTCAAGATTTTGCTTCAACGACGTTTTGATTTTTTACGTCTCTTGGAGCGAGTACCAGGACCTTGCACATTTGCACTTGTCCATCCAAGCGGCGTAGCAAATCCGCCACCGGGAACCAAGCTGGTCGCAACAGTACTCATTTCTTCAACTTCTTCTTCTGAATCTTCTTTGTTGTTTTTTTTAGAATTTGAGCTCTTTTTGACTAGCTGATCAGACACTCTGGGATTTCCTTGAATTTCAAGGATAATTTCCTTTATGTACTTCTTCAGCAGGTCGTTCATGTAGATAAATATCTACTCACTCTTTTTCTTGCTTCGTAGAAATAATGTCTGCCTGGTGCACAATAGCTTTTCACATGCTTAATTATTAATCATCGCCAACTTTCCCCAAACTTCTCTTGCATCGTAGAAATGTAGTCAGCTGTCATCACAGCAAAAACCAATGGACTTGTTTTTAAACAATAAGGCTTGTTTTCATCTAGAACAAATCCATCGTTGAGAAGGATGGAAAGATATTCATCTGTTTTTAATTTAAGATCAAAAGCCTGGCACATATGAACGCTACGCTGAGGCGTAGACATGTATTGCATGTCTTTGTTATACTTATAGAACTCGCCTAATTTTTCACGATGCCAGTCAGAATCTTGAGGAATGTAGTAGTCAGTGACTGATCCATCGTCATTTGCTAGACCTACCTTACCGATGTCATGAAAAAGACAGCTGATAATCAATGATTCCTTAGGAACTTCCCAACCATAAGTCTTCACAAGCTTCATGGCATTGGACAGGACTCGGAGAGAGTGCTCGACTAGTCCTCCTGGATATGCTGCGTGAAAATCCTTACGAGATGATGCAGGGCACAACGCAAGTTGTTCGCCGATAGAATCAATCATTTTTAAAGCTGATTCTGATCGATCACCGAGCTTCTCGCAGAGTGAACGGAACTTATCAAAGTTTGCTGCAATTTCTTCTGGTGTTAACGACATGAACCGACTTTATACTCTACGAAGAAGACTGTACACTCGAAATTTCTTCATATTTGACAGGGAACTTTGACGTATACCCAAAAACATCCACCGACGTCGTGTTCTTTACGTCTTCTACCCTGTCTGAACGTACGTCTAAAATCAACGCATCGTGGAGGACGAAGAGCGGACGTACACCGTCAGATCCTAAATCATCAATGATCTTTTTGAAACCTAGAAGAGCAACGTCGACGCCTGTGCTTTGAGCATAAGTGTTGACAAACAGGTGATCCTGTGGATCGTCGAGGTCGAGAAACCTACCATGGCGGTTTCTGATCTTCCCTGTCCTGATGAACTCTTCTTTCAGCTTTTTTCTGAGGTCCGATATCTTAAAGTACGATTGTATCGACTCGGTGAACTCGTCGAGCTTCTTCCCAGACAATCCCAAACGACTTCCCAAAGCGTGTTTCGAAGAACCATACAGTTCACTAATGACTGCCGTCTTTATCTTATCTCTTTCGATACTTCCCTTGAAGATGTCATTCGATATCTTTGCGTACAGATCTCTTTCCGACGGATCCACACCGGCTTCCGCGAGAATGATTCTTGCTTCTAGAGCGCCAAAGTCCAAAGAGCAGATCGTTCCAGAAGCGAAGTTTGTCTTTAATAGCTTCCTGTATTCTTTTTTCAATGTCAAAATATTCGGACCTGAAGACACAGTAAGACGACCTGTTCGAGTCGCAAATCTGTCATACTCAACGACAGGAAGAAATCCACCAGGACCAGGTCTAAAAGTTTCAAATGCGCCGCTGTCCCTGCCCAAAGTCGCCGCAACTTCTTTGTACGCTGCACCGTCGACTCTTGCCGCCTTAAGAGAAGCAAGAAGTTGACCACCAGGACCCCAGACTTCTTTATAATAATCTTTAGGAAGATCGTCCATGGAATCTGATATGGATTTAATCAGATTTTTTATGAATGACTTGTAAGGGACAGATGGCATCGTCTGAGACCATGGAACCAAAGATCCCGAAGTGAGAAGCTGCATTGACTTAACCCACTTGTCTTCTGGTTTGAGCTTCACATCTAGACGTTTTAGACAGAGAAGGGTATCTAAACAAAGAGGCTTCATTGGATCCATCTCTCCGGTTAGATACCATGTGTCTGTCGGCGCCTTAGAAATCGTCATGAATCCATCATCGGACACGATCATGTGTCGATCCGTTCCAAGAATGGAAGAAGATATGCAAAAAGAGTCCACGACAAATAATAAATCAGCCAACGACAAAACTACAACATCACTTCGTAGGACCGGACTGCTTTCCTGGATCTGTTGGAGCGACAGAAGTCGGGGCAGAAGTTCCCGGAGTTCCCTGTTTCTCGCCTGTTGCATCGTCGACGTTCTTTAACAGCTCCTTGATATTGGGAGCTCCGAAGAACTTGCCATAACCGTCTGTGTAAGCAAACGTCCAACTTGTCTCGAACTTTCCTGGACCGAAGTTGTGAGAAAGCTGAGTGCATGCGTACATCGCGTCGAGAGTCGTTCCTGTTCCAAAGTCTACGAAATAAGTCTGATACAAATCCGCGATCGGACATCCCATCGACGTCAGCGTCAATTGAGCTGGCATGATCCTCATTGGGATGTTGTTTTCCGCCATCGACAAACCATTCGGGGCCAACGTCGATTTTGCCTTGAAGCTTCCACCGAGCATGTTGTTCGTCCCCAATAGACCGTCTGTCTTTGAAGCTAAAGACGCGTTTGTTATTAGACTTCCATTCGCTCCTATGATGAGTCGAGGAACCGTGTTTCCGACGTAATTTCGAAGAACGTCCTTTCCTCTAGCGACTCTAAACGAATCAGAGTTTTCTATCTGTCGCTGGACGAAGTTTTGGATACTGCTCTCGTCGAAACCGGGGAATCTCTGCTTCATTTCGGAGGCAATTTCTCTAGCAGGTTCTCCGTCATACGCAGTATAACTGCCGTCGTCTGCTCTAAGAAGCTGGGCTTCTTTTGTGTAAGGGTTCAGTTGCTTGTCGTATATGTGTATCTTTTTTATCTTTTTTACATTCGGGTCGGTCTGGTTCAGAAGCGGTTCATTATAGGCCGCGCCGACCGTACTTTGGAGCTTATCAAGAAGGTTGATTTTTGTGTTGCTCGTATTCTCGAAAGTCGTTTCCATCTTGATCGCGATGCTTGGCTTCTTGTAAGAGCCGTACTTTCCAGCCCACTCTGTCATCTTCTTGTTGTAATTTGCTTCGTCTCCTGAAACTGACTCCGATGGTTTATTGATGTCGTAGGGTTCGTAAAAAGACCTCATTCCGTACCCAGGAGACCTGTTATCTCCAATCTGAGTATCGATGATAAATTGTAAGAATTCTTGAACCGTCATCGCCTCACCACCTCGAGCGACAGCAAATTCTGAGAACTGCGTCTCTAACATCGCGAGATCGATTGGAAATTCTGCAATACTGTGCAAACTAACAGGTCCGCAAGATTCGTTGAGCTGATAAAAGCTGACCTGCACTTCGTCTATATTTTCTTCTGACGCTACGTTGAGAAGAGCGGGAAGACAAAACACAGAAAAAACTTTACCAAAAGAAGTAACTCGACGGGACGGATCCGGAGCAGTGGGGGCTTTACCTCCTTTTGCTCCTTTTGAAGCTACTTTTCCTTGCTGCTGGCCGGCTTGTTCGTTAACTGGTCCGGCTTGTTCGTTCGTCACCCTAACCAGATCAGAAGAGTATAACAGGTAATCTTTCACTTTTTTCGTCTGATCTGGTAAAAATGGATCCGGACTATTCTGGGAAGAGCACTTTGCAAAGTTCTTTGAGTTAAAGTCTTTAATCTCCTTAAAAATATCGTTCTTTATGTTCGTTACTTTTTGGTCTTTCTTCTTACCATATAACCTTGCAACATCTTCAATAAGCGTCTGGGCCGCCGCTTTATCGACTATCGTCTTGCTATTTTTGATGGCCACCGACGCGGAGTCTAACAATCCCTTGAGTTCATCTTCAGGTATATCAAAGTCTGTGTCTCCTGCGGCGGCAGCGTCGAGCACCTGAAAAATTCTGATCTCTTTGTTGAGACCTTCAGGCGCGGCGCCGAACGCAGCACGGTTCTTCTGAATTCTTGCTAAGATCGCAGACAGCTGTTCGAGGATCGTCTTGCCTGTCTTTTGAGTCGTCTGAATCAGCGCAGATTCGACTGTCGAGAATCCCTTGGAAACAAGCTCCAATTTTACACTGACCTGTCCGGCATTATCGAAAGAAAAAGAAGAGTTCTTCAACGTGAACGCTTCTCTCACAAGCATATTTTCATTTATAAACTTTGCGTAAGCGTCGTCGTCACCTCGGTTCCGAGGAGCCAACCAACCATATGTCAACCACACGGTCGTATCTCTGTGGCCAGGACCTCCTCTGAGGAACTCTGAAAACTCTACGATCCTTGCCTTATCATGTATCTTAAGCTCCATGTCCGCTTTTTTGTGAGCGAACTTACCCGCACCCGCGTTCATGATCTGTATCGACGCTCCTAAAATTGACGCGGGAGGAAGAAACGGCTTGACTTGGTTCAGCCTTCCTTGAGTGACCCCAAGCTCTTCCATATTCGACAACGTCTGCGGAGTGGTGAACATCTCCATGCCGATGAATTGCGAAGTTCCTGCAGGATTTTCTCTTGATTTGACCCTCGTGTCGACAACAGACAGCAACGCCTGATCGGCGGCGGTCAGCGGCATTTTTGCGATGTCGATCTGAGACCCCATAAGAAACCTCAAGAGAGAAGGTCTCTGCAGGTACAGCTGATTATTATTGTTGCTTTGCATGACCGTCTGTGGGAGCTGAAATTCCACAGAAAAATACGGGACCATCTGCGACGGAAAAATAGACGGCATGTAGTTCAAGAAGAACTCTATCTCTCCTGTGTTCTTGCGCGCTTCGCTGAGCATGGGTGAACGTAGAACGTTGAAGGTGAAAGCCCTCGGAGGGTTTTCGGAAACTCCGCAGACCTCTTTGTAAAAGTTGTTTATTTTTTTCTTATCAGATGCGTCGGACTCTGGAAACCTGTTTGACGGACGCCAATACTCATCTTCAAGATAGGTCGTCGACTCGTCAGCTTTTCCCTGATATGCCGTATTAAAGAGAACTCCTTTACCCTCTAATTGAAGATCCTTAAGCTCATCAATAATTTTTTTTCCCGACGTAGTACTATTCAAGTACACAGAGAACACTCTCTCGTTTGGATTTATTTTTAAATTCGCTTCTGCCGACTGGAACTTTAAATTGCCGTAGATGTCACGCGGCGCCAGAGTCCTGTAGTAGAAGTCTAGCTTTTCGAAGTTTGTGCGATCATCATTCGGGCTGGGCATATCATCCAATTATTCTTTCGACGCTCTTCAAATCAGGAACTCTGATGACAGTGTCTGGTGGAACTTGCAGTCCCCAACCGACATCGGACGCGGCCGCGAGGACCCACCAGTACCTCGCTTCTCCGTAAATTTCTCCAGCAAGAGTGTCCAGACGGTCGGCCTGAGTTATCGTGAACTTATTGACGATCGGTATGGTTCCTATCGCAATCCCTTTGCGCAA
>Ga0209298_10001593_pt1 | contig 14653 bp, 17 predicted proteins | sample S_140806_EF_Meta_FD_187325 | JGI IMG/M metagenome (GOLD analysis project Ga0209298, IMG submission 187325) | Freshwater microbial communities from Lake Simoncouche, Canada to study carbon cycling - S_140806_EF_MetaG (SPAdes) (version 2) | ecosystem: Environmental > Aquatic > Freshwater > Lake ...
CTGATTGCAGGTACTTTCTTGCTTTCAAAGACAGCCTTTGGCCGTCACATCTATGCAGTGGGTGGAAATGCCGAAGCTGCGCGTCGTGCAGGTATCAATGTAAAGCGTGTTCGCACTATTGCATTTGTGCTCTGTTCAGCACTTGCTGCAGTTGCCGGAATGCTCTTTGCATCTCGTATGAACTCAATCTCACCTTCAACTGGTGGATCATCAACGCTTCTCTATGCAGTTGGCGCTGCAGTCATCGGTGGAGTTTCACTCTTCGGTGGAAAAGGTCGCATGCGCGATGCAATCCTCGGAGGACTTGTTGTGGCAGTTATTGATAACGGTATGGGTCTTCTTGGATACGGTGCAGGAATTCAATATCTTGTAACCGGTGCGGTTCTCTTGGTTTCAGCTGGCGTTGACGCGATTTCTCGTCGAGGAGCGCTAACAAACTAAGTAATAAGCACGGATTTGTTGCATCAGCCAAAGGCGCGTAACCTTTCGCATGCAACTCCAGCGGGAGTGGTGAAATGGCAGACACGCAAGTCTTAGGAACTTGTGCTCCGGCGTGCGGGTTCAAGTCCCGCCTCCCGCACCATCAATTATTGATTTAATTGCCCCATGGCAAAGCGATCTCCGGCAAAGATAAAGAAGCTTCGTGGCGAAGCTATGCGCGCAGCCGCTGCGCGTAAAGCTGAACGAGCAGTCTCTGCCTCAAATCACAACGATGTAGATCTAGATGCCTATGCCGGCGTTGATGGCCCATGGCGTGAACTTGGCCTTGCAGCACCTGTGCGCAGAGCGCTCATTGATGAGGGCTATTACAAGCTCAGTGACCTGCGTAAGACCTCACTCGATGCCATCAAGGAGCTACACGGCATGGGGCCAAATGCCATTCGCATACTCACATCGGCTATGAAGAAGGCTGATCTCTCCTTTAGAAAGTGATCTTGCAAGTAACTTGCAAAGAAGATTGATAGGCGATTTTTCATTTTAATTTCTTCCAGTTAATATTTCCCACGTTCACGAGTTCTACGTATTAGCCCCGGCTCAGTAGACGGCAACCCTCCACCGCGGTGGGGTGCTCCGGGTGACGAACAGGTCAGTTCACTGGCAAGCGCGAGTTTCAATGTTGAAGATATCGCTCGAACTAATGACTGACATCTACTGCGATGGAGATATACATGTCTAACAATTGGTCTTTTGAGACTCTACAGATTCATGCAGGGCAAACTGCAGATCCGACAACAGGTGCACGCGCACTTCCGTTGTATCAAACAACTGCTTATCAATTCCGCGATACCACTCACGCGGCAAATCTCTTCGGTCTTGCCGAACTAGGCAACATCTATACACGCATCATGAACCCAACACAGGATGCTGTAGAGCAACGTCTTGCTGCCCTTGAAGGTGGCGTTGCCGCGCTCCTTCTAGCATCAGGATCTGCTGCAACTACATTTGCCGTTCTTAACGTTGCTGAAGCTGGAGATCACATCGTCTCAAGCCCAAGCCTCTACGGCGGCACATATAACTTGTTCCACTACACGCTACCTAAGTTTGGTATCGAAGTAACTTTCGTTGATGATCCAAATAACCCTGAATCATGGAAGAAAGCTGTAAAGCCAAATACCAAGGCATTCTTTGGTGAAACTATTGCAAATCCTAAGAATGAAATCCTTGATATTAAGGCAATTGCAGATGTCGCTCACTCAGTTGGAGTCCCACTTATTGTCGATAACACCGTTGCAACCCCATATCTGATCAAGCCAATTGATTTCGGTGCAGACGTTGTTGTTCACTCAGCAACTAAGTTCCTATCTGGCCATGGCAATGCTGTGGTTGGCGCAATCATCGATGCTGGAAAGTTCGACTATGCACAGCATCAAGATCGCTTCCCAGGGTTTAATAAGCCAGACCCTAGCTATCACGGCCTTGTCTTCTCACAGGCCCTCGGAGTTGGTTCAGCCTTCGGTGCAAACCTTTCTTACATCTTTAAGATTCGCTTACAACTACTTCGTGATATTGGAGCTGCAGTTTCACCATTTAACGCATGGTTGCTCGCGCAAGGTCTTGAAACTCTCTCACTTCGCATGGATCGCCATATTGAAAATGCTAAGGCAGTTGCAACATGGTTAGAAGCACATCCAGATGTTGAAAAGGTGAATTACGCAGCGCTGAAGTCATCCCCATGGAACGCACTTGCTACCAAGTACGCACCTAAGGGACCTGGCGCTGTTCTCTCCTTCGAGCTCAAGGGTGGCGTTGAAGCAGGAAAGAAGTTTGTTGAATCACTCAAACTCTTTAGCCACGTTGCAAATATCGGTGATGTTCGATCACTGGTAATTCACCCAGCAACAACGACTCACTCTCAGCTCTCACCAGAAGAACAGTTAGCGGCTGGAGTAACACCAGGGCTAGTACGTCTAAGCCTTGGCCTTGAAAATATCATTGACATCAAGGCTGACCTTGAAGATGGTTTCACTGCCGCGCGAGGTTAATTAGTAAAGCTATAGATCAACAGAAGGCCGCCACATGTAATCACCATTGCTGTGGCGGCTTTTGTGTGTAGCCATTTTTTGCCTGCACCTGTAAATGTACTCGCGAGCAATATCGCACCTGGAATAATCAGAATGAGACTGTGAGAAAGTACAGAGTTCTTGCCTGTTTGATAACGAAGATTGATGAGGCCGACTGCGAGTAATAGATACCCACCCATACGAAAGTTGTTAATTCGCTGCATATTCATAAATAGATAGTAAAGCAGAAGGGCGCCGGTTTCCCGACGCCCTTCCCTAATTAATGTAGTTAATTAGTGATCTGCTGGCATGCCTTCAGCATGTGACTTCATACGAGCGATCTTCAAGATTGTTAGACCGAATACGCACTTCGCAAGAATATCTGCGATTGTGTAACCGACCTGTACACCTACGAATGATGACGCTGTTGGATCGCCGTTCATTCCAAGGATGTATGAAACTGGGTATACGCCCCATGTAGCGATGAGAAGAAGACGCAAGCGTCCGATTGTCTCTGCTACGCCTGCTGGCTGACGCTCCAATGACTTTCCAAGCTCTACGAATAGTACGTAGAGGATGTAAATGAATGGGATTGTTGAAAGAACACCGTAAAGGATTGCTGTGTTCTTATCTGAAGAAATTTCACCTGGGTAACCAAGCGCGATCATTGCAGCTGATGCTGGAACAAGGCGTGTGATAAGTGAACGTGAAACTTCCTTAGCAAGTGCAAGTACTGCAATAACTTCTACGAGTAGAAGTGGAACAGTAAGAAGCCAGTCAACATAGCGGTATGCCTCGTTGAATGCGCCTTGCTCACCTGAAACATTTACTGCCATACCGTCTGATGCTTCTCCGAATGAGTTGAAGATTCGGAAGTAGTGGTAACCAGCAATGAATGTAACCATTGATGACATCACTAGAGCATTGCGGTACTTAGGAAGCACGCGTGACTGTGATACGAGGGTATACACGGTGCAAGCGAGCATTGAGATCAAACCAAATGAGAAAATGTTATAAACAAGGTTCCATTGGTTGCTGTCGAGTGTTACTGACATGTAGTAAGCCTCCATGAGTGCTGTTTCACTACAGACCATTCGGTCTATACGGCCAGCTCTCTATGAAGTCCTCGAGGAGCCTCATTGAGTACCGACAACTCAAATTGTGGACTATCTTCAAGGAATTTGCAGTTAAAAGTGTGAAAATTCTGTGACTTTTTTTCTCAAAATGAGCGTGAATTTCCTGAAAATCAGAGTTTTCACCCGGGCAGGTAGCCTTGCCAGATGCTCACCCAGCTCAAGGACCTTAGAGGCCATCAGGGCTTTACAAGCCTTGCAATCTCTCGCTTCATCTCCAATGTCGGCAACGGAGTCTCCCCCATAGCCCTTGCCTACGGTGTCTTAAGCCTTCCTGGGTCGACAGGTAGAGATCTCTCCATAGTGATGGCTGCGCGCTTTGTGCCACTTCTTGCCTTCATGCTCTTTGGAGGAGTCATCGCAGATCGATTCCAACGCAATCGACTTGTCGGTGGAAGTGACATGCTCGGAAGTTTCCTTGCCGCAGTCAGTGCAATCTCTCTTATCGCAGGTTTTTCAAGCACATGGTTACTAGCTCTCATGGGCGCACTCTTTGGAATCCTTAATGCCATTTGGTGGCCTGCCATGTCAGGAGTTCTTCCAGAGATTTTGCCAAAGGAGAAGTTGCAAGAGGGAAATGCGGTCATTGGGTTGCTCACCAACTTTGGTTACATTGTTGGAACACTCGGAGGCGGAATTCTTGTTTCAACAGTGGGCGCAGGCTGGGGACTTTTAGTAGATGCCATCAGCTTCTTCATTGCTGGAGTCATTGTCTGGTACTTGCCAATCATTGGAAAAATTAAAGATAAGAGCCCTGGGATCATTCATGACTTAGTTGTTGGATGGAAAGAATTTATCTCACGATCATGGGTCATCGCGATGGTTGTTTCCTTTGCTCTTATTAATATGGCATTTGAATCAATGCTCTCAGTGCTTGGCCCTTTAAACTTTAGTGATCCCGTTACTGGACCTAAGCAGTGGTCATATAACTTGGCTGGGCTCTCTGTCGGAATGCTTATGGGTGGAATATGGGTGCTCAAAGTCAAGATTGGCAGGCCGCTATTTCTGGCGATGATTTTGATTGCACTCTCTGCCGTCTGGGATTTCGCGCTGGCTTTTGATATGCCTATGTTCTTCACAATTCTTGCATCAGTCTTCTCGGGAATTAGCCTTGAAGTCTTTATGGTCACCTGGAATACATCACTTCAGAGCCATGTCCCAGAAGAGTCATATTCACGGGTGAGTTCGTACGACACCTTAGGTTCATTTGGCATCGCACCTCTTGGAATTGTCATTGCAGGCCCATTAGCCATGCATTTTGGAGTCAATACGATTCTCTTTGTTACGGGCACAATGACTCTCATTGCAGCAGTAGCATCACTGCTCGTGCCCTCTGTTCGAAACCTTCGAAACGATTAGGCTAATCACGTGAGCACCGAACCAATTCAGAGCCCTCCCAAATTGCGAGGGTGGTTCCATTTAGCTGCAACTCCCGTTGTCATTATTGCCTCCCTTGTTCTCTTTATCTTGAGCGGTGAATCTTTCAAATGGGCAGTTGCTCTCTATTCCATTACCGCAATCATGCTCTTCAGTGTTTCTGCTATCTATCACCGCGTCCCATGGATTCCTCGCAAGAAGAAAATCTGGCGACGTTGGGATCATGCAAATATCAATTTACTAATCGCAGGTTCTTACACGCCATTTGCCGTTGCACTTCTTGAGAACCACGATCGCAATGTCTTACTTGCAATTGTTTGGACGGGAGCACTTCTGGGTGTTGCCCTACGAATCTTCTGGGTGAACGCACCGCGTTATCTCTATGTTGCCAACTACCTTCTTCTTGGTTGGGTAGCAATCATCTACACGCCTCAGCTCTATAAAGAGGGTGGTCTATGGGTGATATTGCCAATCATCATCGGCGGTTTGCTCTACTCAATCGGCGCTATCTTCTATGCGCTCAAGCGGCCTGGGCGCAATGCAAAGTACTTCGGCTTCCATGAGCTCTTTCACATCTTCGTGCTTGCGGCCTGGATTTCTCAGTATTTAGCAGTCTCATTCGCCATTTACCGAAAGTAGCTTCATGCCCTAATCTTGGGCTCTCATAGTGCAACCCCCGAGTAATTGATTGAGAGATTGACGATGGCAGAGAAGAACTTCCGCAACTGGGTAGGTTTTCGTGATGAAGCAGATCGCGCACCTGTTGCCAATCCTGTCGACCGCATCCGCGAACTTGAATCACAGTTAGCTGATCTCAAATCACGTCGTGATATCACGGGCTTAAGCCGAGAAGAATTTGAAATTCTCGCCACTGAAACTGCAATGGCGATGATTAAGTCAGCACAGGCCCGTGAAGCAAAGGCAACTGCAGCTTCAGAGCGCCTCATCAATGAGACAAGCCGAAATGCAAAAGACACACTTGATGGTGCTGAAAATAAGGCGCGCAGTATTTTGGCTGGAGCTGAATCTCGCGGCCGTAAATATATTTCAACCGCTGAAGCTGAAGCATCAGAGATTGTTCGTGATGCCGGCCGAGAAGCAACCGCTGTCGCAAATGCAAAGATTGCTGAAGCAGATTCTGTAGTAGATGCAAAGCGTCGTGATGCTGCAGCTCTGACAACAGCTGCCCGCCGCGAAGCAGAGCGCGTCATCTCAGAAGCTGCCGACAATGTCGTTGAATACCGCAGCTGGCTTGCAGACATCATCACTGAATCCGAGCGCCTCTATCGTTCGCAGGCCACCGCGCTCTCAGCTGCTGAATCAGCAATTGCAGCTTCCCGCGAAAAACTAGATTCAGCATTTGCACGTCTAACAAAGATGCAAGCGGTAGTTGATAATTCGCTGAATGAAGATGGAACAGTCAAGAAGTCTGCGCCAATTCGCGTTGAGAGCAAGCGCACTCGTAGTTCAATCGCTGCACCTAAGAAGACTTCAAAGTCTCCAGCTAAGGGCACTGCTAAGAAAATAGCTCCTAAGAAAAAACCAGCAAAGCGTAAGTAACTTCCATGGCTGCCAGTCGCGGTATCCAATACATCCCTGCGATAGATGGGCTGCGCGCAGTCGCAGTGATCGCTGTGATGTTCTATCACCTTGGGTTTACATGGATTCCAGGTGGTTTTCTCGGTGTTGATCTCTTCTTTGTCATATCTGGCTATGTCATTACTCGCCTTCTGCTTGATTCCATTGCTCAGAGTGGTGGCCTAGATCTTCGTGGCTTCTATATCGCTCGCGCTCGTCGCCTCTTACCTGCGCTGATCTTCATGTTGGTATCAACCACAATTGCCATTGGAATCTGGGCCCCAGATACCATAAAAAGATTGTTGATCGACACTCCATTCTCTATGAGCGGCACAATGAATTGGTGGCTCGTAGCTCACCACCAGGATTACTTTGAAAGTATCGGGCGGCCGCCACTACTGCAACACACGTGGTCACTTGCAGTGGAAGCTCAGTTCTATCTCATATGGCCATTGATTCTCTATTTTATTCTCAAGCAATTCGGTAAGAAACATATTCCACTGGCATCTCTTGCCATTGCTGCAGCTTCAGGAATTACATTGCTTCTAGTCTCTTTCTCACTAGATGCTTCAAATGCCTCAAAAGTCAGCCACGTCTACTTCGGCACAGATACACATAGCATCGGACTTTTCTTAGGTGCAGCACTTGCTGTGAGCTGGATTCCACAAAACTTTACGACAAAGGTCTCAAAGAAAGCACAAGACTTTATCGATGGTGTTGGATTCATTGGCTTTATTGGAATTCTTGCAGCATTTCTCTTTATCGATGAAACTCAACCAACTCTCTATAAAATTGCATTCCCACTAGCAGGTGTGTGTGGTGCAGCAATCATCATGTCGGTTGTGCACCCTGCATCACGTTTTGCGCCAGTTCTGCAGAATCCAGTCTTTCTCTGGATCGGTGAACGCTCATATGCAATCTACTTATGGCATTGGGTCATCTTTCAAGTTACACGTCCTAGCGTAGATCTTGCAGGCAAAGAGTGGGCGCTCTACGCACTTCGCATTCTCATTGTCTTGGCTCTGAGTGATATTTCCTTGCGTTATGTAGAGCTACCTATTCGACGAGGGGTTATTCAATACTGGTGGAAGGGATTGAAATATCGCACCAAAAAGGAGCGCACACAGCAGACTCGCACCTTCTCACTTGTTACCGTCATCGTTCTTCTTCTTGCAACTGTTGTGAGTGTTCGAGCCATTGGCATTGCCAATGATCAAAGGCAGAGGCTTGAAGACTCACTCACCTCGACGCCTGCAGCAATTACTGAGGTTGTGACAGATGGCCTATGGGTAACTGGAGATTCAGTCATTCTTGGAATTCGTTCAAAGCTTGGTCAAACTCATCCGATTTCAATCATGAATGCCCGTATTGGAAGACAGGCTCCTGAACTGCTCACGGTGATGTTGCAGGATAAGAATCAAGCGGCTAATGCCACAGTGATCTTTGACTTAGGCAATAACAATGCCCTCACTCGCGAACAGACAGTTGCAATCTTTGAAACAGTGAAAGATCAGCCTCGAATAATCGTCGTGAATACTGCAGTTCCACGCCCTTGGCGCGAAGGAAATAACTCCCTCATCGCTGCAGTGGCCTCTCAATACTCAAATGTGACAGTCATCGACTGGAACGCAATCTCAGAAGGACATCCCGAATACTTTGCCCCTGATGGAGTCCATCTTGTTCCTACTGGGGTCGATGTATACGTTGCAGAAATTCTTAAGCATTTAGATTAAAAAGAAAAACCCCGCCCATTGTTTGGACGGGGTTTTTACTTAACTCTTTATTCGAATTGACCAGCGAATCCGAAGGCCTTAGCAACACCAAGTGATCCATCTGCATAAACTGCAGAAACACGGAATGATGTTGAACCATCTTCAGACTTCTTTGCAAACTCAGCCGCATATGTTGTTGCTGAAATTTCAGATACAACATTCCATGCACCTAGATTAGAGCGAGTCTCTACTTTGTAACCCTTAACATCTCCGGCTGGTGCCTTCCATGTAATGACCATGACAGCCTTCGAGCTATCTTTCCAATTTCCAATGAAGCGTGATGGAGCTTCTCCAGTTGTTGCAGCATCAGTTACAGCTGGGGTTTCAGGTGCTGCTTCTTCAGTTGCAGTTGGTTCTGCTGATGCTGAAATTGATGGATCTACAGTAGGAGCTGCATCGTCGTTCTCTTTATTCGAGTTAGAGATAACAATTGCACCAAGAAGTACGACTCCGACGAGAACTGCAAGGAGAGTCTTGCTTGATGATCCCTGACGTGGCGCAGCAGATGGTGCTGACTTCGCTGCTGGCTTTGAAGCCGCAGGTGTTGTTGAGACATTAACGCGCGCAGAACCAGTTGCTGGAACTGGTGGCACAACAAACTTAGAGGAAGCAGACTTCTTAGCAGAGGACTTCTTAACAGCCTTCTTAGGTGCCGCCTTCTTTGTCGTCTTCTTCTTCGCTACAGCCTTCTTCGCAGTCGACTTCTTCGCCGCTGTCTTCTTCACAACTCTCTTAGTTGTCTTCTTCTTCGCCACAGACTTCTTAGCGGTCGTCTTCTTTGCAGTTGACTTCTTAGCGGCCTTCTTAGGTGCAGCTTTCTTAGCTGCTGTCTTCTTCTTTACTGCCACGGTATATCTCCTTGAGTTGAGTGACGCCTGAAATGCCTATTTGGGTCGAACGGTGGAATATAGGTGAAAGTTTAACCTAGGGTTTTGAGCAAAGTGATCACATGAGGAGCTATTGCACGGAGTGATTTTCCTCGATGGCTAATCGCATCCTTGTCCTCCGCGCTCATTTGCGCGCTGGAGAGCTCCAATCCATCAGGGCGGAAGATTGGGTCATAGCCAAAACCATGCTCTCCTATTGGAGCGCGAAGAATCCATCCATCAAAATGGGCCTCTTCGCAATGGCTTCTACCGTCTGGCAGATAGAGCGCAGCAACGCAGGTGAAGTGAGCACTTCGTTTCTCATCTGGAATTTCACTTAACTGCTGGAGAACTTTTGCAGTGTTGGCCGCATCATCTCCGTGGCCGCCTGCCCAACGTGCAGAAAAAATCCCAGGGTCACCACCAAGTGCATCAACGCAGAGCCCGCTGTCATCTGCAATTGCAGGAATTCCTGAAGCAAGTGACATTTCACGTGCTTTCTTGAGCGCATTTTCTTCAAATGTTGCGCCATCTTCAACGACATCATGCAGATCTGGGAATTGATCTAAGCCAACTAAATCAATCTCTCCAGGTGCGACTGCATCAAGGATGCGACGAAACTCTTCGATCTTTCCTTTATTACGAGTTGCAAGTAGGAGCTTATGAGACATTTACTTTGCGAGAGCTTGCTTTTGAAGTTCGGTCAAAGTTGCACAACCAGCAACGGCCAGATCGAGCAATGAATCAAGAAGCGCACGATCAAATGGTGCACCTTCTGCAGTTCCTTGAACTTCAATGAAGCGACCGTCACCAGAACAGACAACGTTCATATCTGTTTCGGCGCGTACATCTTCTTCGTAGCAAAGATCGAGCATTGGAACTCCATCAATAATACCGACACTGATTGCAGCAACTGAATCTGCCAGTGGCTTTGCGCTTGCTTTGATATGTCCTTGCTTCTGCGCCCATGAAATTGCATCAGCAAGTGCCACATATGCACCTGTTATTGCCGCAGTGCGAGTTCCACCATCTGCTTGTAAAACATCACAGTCAATAACGATGGTGTTTTCTCCAAGTTCTTTCATATCAACGATGCCACGTAGGGAGCGCCCAACTAAACGTGAGATCTCTTGAGTTCGTCCACCAAGCTTTCCCTTCACGCTTTCACGATCAGAGCGAGTATGTGTTGCTCGTGGCAACATCGCATATTCCGATGTAACCCACCCATTACCTGAGTCCTTTAACCAACGTGGAACACCTGGGGTAAAAGATGCAACACAAAGAACGCGAGTCTTACCAAATTCGACAAGCACGGAACCTTCGGCATGATCAAGCCATCCGCGAGTAATTTTGATATCGCGAAGTTGATCTACTGTGCGTCCATCGTTGCGTGCCATCTCTTGCCCCATTTTCTTAACGTATTTTGATTAGAGATCTTGGTGTTGCACAGAACCTACTTCAGGCCCTAAGAATCGTCGTGCTAGAACTTCAAATGCCTTGGAATCACCTGTTGCAAGGAATTTATGCGATGCAGGTGTACCCGAAGCCTCGCGTAGCAAAGAATTTTCTACGAGCACTCGGTAAAGGTCTTTTGCCGTCTCTTCAGCGCTAGAGACGAGTGAGACTCCGTTGCCCATTACATAGGAGATAACGCCAGTCAAAAGTGGGTAGTGAGTACATCCAAGAACCAAGGTATCCACTTCAGCATCAATCATCGGCTGCAAATACTCCCGAGCAACTTTTGTGATGGCATCCCCTGAAGTTTCACCGCGTTCGACATATTCGACAAAGAGCGGGCAAGCAATCGAGGAAATCTTTAGCTGCGGAGCTGCGGCAAATGCATCCAGATATGCCTTGGAATCAATTGTTGCGTGCGTACCAATGACTCCTACTTTGCCAGTGCGAGTAGCAGCAACTGCTCGTCTCACAGCAGGTTGAATTACTTCAATGACTGGAATCGAATAACGCTCACGTGCATCTCTCAACATCGCAGCACTCGCTGTGTTGCATGCAATCACAAGTGCTTTCACGCCTTGATCAACGAGGAAATCGAGAGTTTCTAGAGAGAAGTCGCGCACTTCCGCGAGCGAGCGAGGACCGTATGGACCACGCGCTGTGTCGCCGATATAGAGAGTTGATTCATTAGGAAGTTGGTCAAGGATTGCGCGAGCAACGGTTAATCCACCAACGCCAGAATCGAAGATACCGATTGGCGCGTTACTCATGGCGCAAGTCTAACGGTGAGAAGGCTTTAAGCCCAAAGAGTGCCGTCGAGCCCTTCGGTCGCTTCAGCAATATGCGAGCCATAAACGCCCGTAGATAAGTATTTCCAGCCCGCATCACAGACAATAAATGCAATATCTGCATCACGGCCATCGCGAAGCGCTTCATTACCCATTGCAATAGCAGCATGAAGAATTGCACCTGTAGATATTCCAGCGAATATTCCTTCTACTTCAAGTAGCTCACGTACGCGCTTTACTGAATCTTCAGCGCCCACAGAGAAACGACGCGTCAATACTGTTGCATCATAAAGTTCTGGAACAAAACCCTCATCGATATTACGTAATCCATAAACAAGCTCTCCATAACGAGGCTCTGCAGCAATAATCTGAATATCAGGATTTTGCTCACGCAGATAACGACCTGCGCCCATCAATGTTCCGGTAGTTCCAAGACCTGCAACAAAGTGTGTGATTGTTGGAAGATCTGTGAAGATTTCAGGACCTGTGTGCTTGTAATGAGCCTCTGTATTTGCAGGATTGCCGTATTGATAGAGAAAAACGTAATCTGGATTCTTTGCAGCAATCTCTTTTGCTACTCGCACCGCTTCATTAGAACCACCTGCTGCAGGGGAAGAGATTATCTGCGCTCCCCACATCTCAAGAAGTTGGCGGCGCTCAGGGCTTGTGTTCTCTGGCATCACACAGATGAGTTTGTAACCGCGCACCTTTGATGCCATCGCAAGTGATATTCCGGTGTTCCCACTTGTAGGTTCAAGAATTGTTGAACCAGGTTTCAAAAGACCATCACGTTCTGCTGCTTCAATCATTGAAAGAGCTGTGCGATCTTTAATTGAACCTGTTGGATTGCGATCTTCCATCTTTGCCCATAAACGAACGTTGGGGGCAGGAGAGAGACGAGGAAGACCGATTAGTGGTGTGTTCCCTACTGATGATTCGAGTGAGTCGTAGCGTGCCAAAATTAGCCGCCAGCGACAGCAGGCAAAATTGTTATTGAGTCGCCATCTTTGATTTGCGCATCAAGTCCACCAAGAAATCGAACATCTTCATCGTTGACATAAACATTGATGAAACGTCGTAGTGCTCCATTTTCAAGGAGTCGTTCACCAAGACCGGCATAGTTGGCATCGAGATCTGTAATGACTGCAGAAAGTGTTGCACCTTCTGCTTCAACTGACTTCTGGTCCTTTGTATATGGGCGCAGAATTGTTGGGATACGAATTTCGATTGACATGCCTCAATTATGTCGAAAAAACGCTGTGAACTCTAATCGAAGTCTTTAACCAGTAATTGTGACGGGTTCTTCAGTCACAACCCCATCGATGATTCGATATGAACGGAACTCTGTTGCAGGTGCAATCTCTTTGCGTGTAGAGACTAAGACATAGTGCGCGCCAGGTTCTCCAGCGTAGGCGATATCAGTTCGGGACGGATATGCCTCAGTTTCGGTATGCGAGTGATAGATCACGACAATCTCTTCATCGTTATCGTCAGCCTCACGATAGAGAGCTAGCAAGTCCTTTGGATCAAATTCATAAAAAGTCGGCGAATGTGCTGCATTAATCATTGGTTTATGGCGAAGGGCTTTGCCGGAACCAATTGGTCCAAGGATGACACCGCAGCATTCATCCGGGTATTCAGCACGGGACTGCTCGAGTATTGCATCCACAAATGCGCGTGAAATCTCAAGTGACATGTCGTAATCCTACACAAAGATTACTTATGAACTACCGAGCTGGGATTCTGCATCTTCATCTGCATCATCAATCAGTGCGGAAAGTAGTGTCTCTTGTAGCCAGCCGAGCCATGTATAAACAGCATAAACACCACGTAATGGATCATCGGGAGATAAAAGTTCAAGCTCTTCATGCGAATTGCTCTCAACTTTCAATCTAACGCCGAGAGCCAGACGAATATCGTTAATTCCACCTAGCCATGCATTTGCATTGTCATGATCTAAATCGATAGTTCCATCATCAGATGATTTAAGGTGAATTCGCATTGAGATCGCATGTGCTTGCTTCTTTTGGCGCAAGGTTGATTCCGTATAACGCCGAAATTCTGATGCATCAACCTGATCTGCATAGGCATTAGGAAGCAGGCGGTGCAGAACTTCATCTTCAGGTGGTGAATCATGAGAAGTAATTCCAACCATCGCAGCTAGCGGATCTTCTTGACCGTGGTCCTGACGCTCAGCCAGAAGTTCGATGATCTGCTCACAGAGATTGAGAAGCACTTCTTTCTCGCTATCGGCAAATGTTGCAATATAGGAGTGGTCACCATGGCGACTAAAACCTTCGGTAGCTGTCACAGCTGATCACCGCGTTGAATAGTTGCCCACAGTCCATATTCATGTAGTCGGGCAACATCATGCTCCATCTCTTCTCTACTCCCTGTCGAAACAATCGCCTTACCTTCGTTATGCACTTGCAACATCAACTCTGTCGCGCGAGCCTTGGGATATCCAAAAAGTTCCATAAAGACATAAACAACATATGTCTGCAGATTCACTGGGTCATCCCAGACAACCGTGACCCAGGGGGTATCACCAGAAAAGATTGCACGAATCTCTTCTTCGATTTTATCTGCAGTCTTAACCATCATCGGACAATGATATTAAAGATTGGGCTTGCGACAGAACTCCATAGCGCATCTGCAGCAATCAAGACTCGGAAGGAAATCACACCTCGTGATCGGGCAGTTAGATTGAGTGAGAAGTTTCCTTGTGAATCAGTCAGAACTGGTTGATCGACTTGCTTCCAGTCCTTCCCAACCAATTTCTCAAGCTGAACAGATGCGCCTGCGACTCGAGGGCGAATATTTCCTGTGATAACAGTGGAAGAAGAAGACTTCACGGTTCCTGGTGCGCTGATAACAAGAAGTCGATTAACCACTATCGGGAACTCAGAACTTGAACCTTCCGAACGTTCCCATGTCGAATCTGAATAAACGCGCACTGCCGTTGATTTTCCAACTAAGACTGCCTTTTCAATCTTCCCATCAATGCCTGTTGTGACAGTAGCTAAGGTGCGCCAATTAGTATCTCCAGTAGATTTTCCTTCGATACGTACTGGTACTCCAGCCACTGGTGACTTATCTTTAATCGTAAACGTTGCTGTCACTGTGATTGGATTTCCGTAGTCAATTGTTGAATTATTGATGGAAGCAGTTACCGTAACTTGA